>Ga0123352_10004079_pt1 | contig 21404 bp, 11 predicted proteins | sample TergutLab28metaG_FD_89700 | JGI IMG/M metagenome (GOLD analysis project Ga0123352, IMG submission 89700) | Labiotermes labralis P1 segment gut microbial communities from Petit-Saut dam, French Guiana - Lab288 P1 | ecosystem: Host-associated > Arthropoda: Insects > Digestive system > Gut ...
AGGGAAAGAGACCACTGGGGAGACCTAGGCATAGATGGGTGGATAATATTAGGATGGATCTCCAGGAGGTGGGATATGGGTCTGTGGACTGGATTGGGTTGGCCCAGGATAGGGACAAGTGGCGGACGCTTGTGAGTGCGTTAATGAACCTTCCAGATCCATGAAATGCGGGGAATTTCTTGACTAGCTGCAAACCACTTAGCTTCTGAAGAAGGACTCTGCACCATGGAGTAAGTAAGTAAGTAAGTAAGGTGGTCTTGAGAGACGCTGCGTAGGTCATGTGTGCGGTGTGGAAGGTGTTGTGCACCTTCCGCACCGTACACGTGACCTACACAGCGTCTCTCAATACCACCACCCTTCCAAAAACTCGGTGCAGAAAACCATATGCTGCAACTCAACATCTAATGCTCGTGATGATGGGCGTATGTACCCGAAACATGTCGAGCCAAGAATACATCAATAAAATTACCTAGTTGCATCAAGTTGGTGTTTTGTAACTTTGTAGTAAAGTTACATGTATGTTCAGACTTTTCACTAGACTTTCCAGAAGTTATGAGTTGGTAGCATGTCAGATGTGTGCTGTTTGACACCAAGATTTTAAGCCTTTTTGCATGACTAAATTTACAAAGCTGGGGGAATCAGTATTTTTATCACATTCAAAATTGAGGCTCTCAATTGTATTTGCCATGAATATATTTCAGGTACTGATTGATCACATGGAGGAGCAGAATGTGGATGGTTTCACTGAAGCTGTGAAGGATTATGATTCAATATCACGGCTAGACCAGTGGTATACAACTATATTGTTACGCATAAAGAAACAGGTCAATGACAATCCAGATCTTCGTTGAAGTATCTTCTGTTGCCACGGACGCAGCCTTGTCATCAGTGAGCTTTGTCGTCCTATGATCGTACTGTCATGCTTCCCACAAACCAATTTGAAACTATGAAAATCATAACAATACAGTCTCTTAATAATAGACATTATGTCCCAATTACAAAAGAAGCTGATTACGCTAATGACATCACATTTTCCCTTGCTGCATCTGCATATTAGGAGAGGAGTAATCTACGTAGTTTCATGTTTCAGACTTTTAGTTCTGTTACATACTGCAACATGTGTTAGTGGGTGAGTGAATGAAAGGCTGATCTCCCAATACTTAATTTTCTTTAAGGAAGGATAGAGGTTATTGATACCTGTTTTTCCTATTGTCCAGTATGTAGATGTTTTCTTAATATTTTTTGTTACAAGGGAAAAGAATTATTCCAGTATACATAGAGTGATGGGAATGCGTGTGAAGAGAAGTATTATTTGTTGTATGATAATTGTTTAAAGTTAGTGGTGAAATTATGAAGCTGGAACAGTTTGTAAACTTCAAAATATTTTCAGAACCTGCATCATGGTATTATTCCTTCAAATTCATCATTGGCTTGTATTATTCACAGAGTTCTGTCTTCACTATGACTGTATTCACCACTAAAAATGCTTCATTTAAGTTCCATCATGCATTCTACACTGATGTAAATTTTTGGTGCTTGTTAATTTTCAAGCAGTGTGTGAATGATGTAAAGTGTATATGTTTCAGTAAATGCAGTATTTAAATTCAGGAACTCTATTGACTGTTATGCTGTAGGTGGAGTACATGTTGGTCTAAACATGTCTGTGCTATTGTTTCTACAGCTTTTTTTAAATCAAAAAATGGTCTCAAAATTATTGTACTGTCATTTATTTATCATACATTAAGTGATAAATTTACAAAAGTTGACATGTTTTATGCTTCTTGTTTTTTTTTTTTTCGTATCTTTTACCTTAGCCGTTTTTGTGAGAATGATCTAAAGTGTGTGTAAGAAACGGGGATTTATATGTATATAAACATAAAAATTATTGGATTTCTTGCAACAAAATGGTAAAGCTGAGTTCCTTGCTAGAAGCACATTGTGTTGTGGAGGCAAGCAGCATGATTAAAAAACAAGACTGTTGTTAACAAGCTGTTTTGTGCAAAATGTATAGTGTTCTTCTGGATCTGGGTGATTGTATGGTGTTAAGTCACTTGTGTGTTAATTCTCATATAATAAAGGCCTCACAAATGCTTGTTTGAAATCCTTGCTGTTCAGTTTGGGTACTCAACATGGGATAAGTCCTTCTGAAGACTGTGGTGTGATATGTTTTTTCAGAACTGCCATATTGTGTGCCTAGTTCATGGTTATTGCAGTGTCATGTTCATTAATTTATCTGTAAATAGTGATCTGCTACAGGCTGGATGGTCTGGGGGTTGAGTGCTAGTGAGGTTGATATTTTCTGCACCCATTCAACCTCCTGTACAATGGGTACTGAATCTCTTTTCCTGGGGTAAAGCAGCCAGGGTATGGCATTAACCATGCACTCACCATCTCGCGCTGAGGTTAAAGAAATAGTACAGCTAAACCTCTGTTCCCCCACTGGGCCTTCATGACCTGTTCTAGGGTGAGCTTTACCTTTACCTTTACCTTGTAAAGATGTAAGATTCATTCCGCATGTAAGCACTATAAGTTGTTGAACCTTTGACAAAAATTCAGAAGTACAACTTGCATGTTCCTTCAGAATTCTTTAAGTTGTATTTTGCAATATTACTACAAGGCACATGGTGAATTTAAAGTGTTAATTAGTTTTTCAGAATTAGCCATGTTTTACTTATGTAAGATTTCATACTTTTTAGTTTAGGAAGCAACCTTTTTGTGTGCACATATAAAATACCACAAAATGCAGTCATTTCTTATATTTTGTCCCTAATGGTTTTAAATGTATGGAGCAGTAATATAATGTGGCACAGTGAAGATATGGACAAATGTTACAAGCATGGTCATGTTTCATATTTTTCAAACCATTTTATGTGTCATGGAACTAGCATCATGTTAAAAGATGGTTATGGAATATACAAACTGAATTGCTCAGATTTCATGTTTGTATATCCACTTGGTAGATATTTAATGCATATAATTGCATTCACTTTCTCTACAATGATAAGACACACTAAAAATTTGCACTATTTGTAGCCATTTTATAATATGGAAAGCATGTTAATAAGATTTACAGTTTGTCAAAAAGTTTGTGGAAATACCTTTAACCAAAGCATCAAGATATAAAAGTGAGTACAGTTTAGACTGTATAGATATGTTAATACAAATGTGTCACATTGTGTGTAAAGTTTTGAGTAAAATAATTTTCTAATGGAGCTTGCAAATTTTTATTTAAAAAAACTAGTATAAATGCTGTGCAGTAGAATGCAATACTGAAAACAAGATTTAATGATTTTAGAAATGCATTGTTTTCTGTAATCTGTTTTAACCAAAGAGAAGGGAACATATGAGAAGTTTATTTCTTGTCAGATATTAACAAGAAGATTTGATCTGTAATGTATTTTTGCCGTAGGTCTTGTAGTTGTGATTTGTATCATAACAAAGTTTCATTATGAATATACTGTGGTTCGTATAATGTTGTGTACAGACTGTAGGTTATTGTTTTTATTGATCCATATCTTCAGTTTGGAAATATTGTACATTACAGTCTTATTTAACCCTTTGACGCTGGAATTAAATCTTTGACCCCGGAATTAAATCCCCCCGGGCCACTTTAGTGGCCGTTCAGCTATTTAAAGGGCTCACCGCGTGACATATATATATATATATATATATATATGTCGTTCGGCAGCTAAGGGTTAAAAGAAACAGTACTACATAGCCTTACTATGAACAATGTGTAAGGGGCAGTTTCCATTTTTTTCCTTTTTGCACAGGCTGTGTTTTTGGTTGCTAGTACATATTGCACGTGTGTGTGTGTGTGTGTGTGTGCGCATGTGGGGGGGGGGGGGGGTGCATGGGGTTATGGTTATGTAGTACATGAATGAAGCAAAGATTTATATATATAGCAGATGCAAAAGGTGGTTAGCAAAATGCTTCCTCACTCGTCTGCTTCAAATTGCATTTATCTGTGTGGATGTATATAAACAAGCGTTTTATGCAATAAAACCCAAATGACATGCTTTACCATTATGAAATTTTTATTCTTGTTTCAACTTTTGAGTAGATTAATTACAGTATGTGTTTCTGTATTTCATTTATGAATAAAAATTGTCATACTCTACAGGACTTACACTTACACTTAAAAAAAAGGAATTCTTAAAAAAAAAAAACTATGAATGTTACCTTGATGAAAGTTAATTTATTGATTCTGTATAGATTTGAAGTTTAAAGAACTAAATGTTATTTAAATAGGAAATAGTTTTCCGATTTTGTATAGACATGACATAGTTCCTGTTGTGCAGCATTCATGGACTCTTTCAGGGTGTGGTTGCATTGTCCATTGGGTGTTAATAAAAGTAGTTAAGAGCATCCTTTCATTGTAGTTTATCAGTATTTAATAAATATTCACTATTACAATAAGTCATTCTTAAACATTATTTTGTTGGAGTATCATGTTACTTCGTTAATGGAGGGGATCAAGGCAACGAGTGATTGCAGCAGGATAGCTTCAAAAAGAACTGAAGTAGTTGTAACTACAATTGAGAGTAGTGTTACAGTTAGTAAACAATTTGTGATGTTTCAGAGTACTGAGAGTTTTCAAACATCACCTGGACTGTTCCAAAACATCTGACTAGTTGCAGGGTATATGTAGGGAGTACAATTGACAACTGAGCCCAGGTGCATGGCAAGGCTAATGGCCCTACATTTTCTTATACAGTATATGTAATATGTTACAGTATGTTAGAGTCTCATACATGCTTGATATGTGGTGAAGAGATTATGGAGTACTGCCTGAACTTCTTGTAGATTAATGGTCAATACTCTGTGGTAGATATAATGGCAGCTGCATGACTCACACACCACCAGTCCTATTGGCATGTGTATGGTATACAGCATCAGCTTAGTCACACAGTCCGGTTTAATCTGCTGTGTTTAACAGAGGTATGGAGCACAGTGTAGCATATCCTTTGTCTGTGAATATGCAGTACATTTTAATAGAGAGGATAAGGAAGAAATCATTGCAGTGTCTTAGGAAATTTGTAATATAGTGTCCTGATATTTTAGATCCTTCGGAGGTGAGCATGTCTGTGAGTTGAAGGAGGTCATTTCCAACTCACACTCTTAATGTGTGGTATATTATATATTAAGTGCTAAAATGTAAGGCCAATCAGCTTGCCCTGTCTGGGTTTGATTGTCAATTGAATTTCATTTATAAGAGTCTTTTAATTGTACTTTAAGACTTTTTATGATGACAAGTTGAAGGCACTGTATCCCCTTTTTACCTGTCCATCAGTGCTTATTCAGTATTTTTGAAACTACCCTCCACACATCAATAATTAAATGGCCTAGAACACCAGGCAGCCAAGGTGTCAGCTCAAAACACTATGTAGTGTTGGAAACTATTTTCAGTCAGCAGTTACAAATTGAAGGCCATATAATCTGTGAGAGGAAATTAAAGTTAAGGATTTTATGTGCCTGCATGCACTACTTGAGTACAGAATGAGGATCTTTCTAATGTGTATGACTAAGCGTGAAATTTCTAAGTGTTCGGATTGAGAAGCATTTCCATGCTGTAGTTTTGAAGTGTGTGGGTATCAAGAATACCATAGTTTGTTAATACAAACTGGTTAACATTCAATGGCAGGAATAAGTTTTGTTAGTTTTATAACAGGATTGTGCATTGTTTAAGTATAGTTACCATTGACTGCTTAAAGCTGTATTGTTGGTATGGCCCATTGCTCCATATTGAACTGGATGTTTCATTTTGCTGTCTTTCACATGAACAATGTTACTTTATCATTGGAGATGTATACATTATAAATGTTGAGAAGGGGAAGATACGTTCAATTCACCTGTGTTTGCTCATCTTGTAGTGCTCCAAGATTACTCTGCTCAAGAATATGTAGACGCAGTTTGCACCTGCTGTACCTGTTAGAGTAGTTCTGGACTTGCCACGAATTGTCTGTTCAGAATATATGAACCTAACTGCGCATCTGTCCATATTTGTGTGTTGCAGCAATAACAGGGCAGTGGGCCTGTCTGTGTACTGCAAGGACATCTGCAGCAGCATTATCTGTGGTAATTGTGAGAATTGTAACACATTTTCTTGGGACAATTGTGCAGTTTTGGATACCCTTTTTCAAGCAGTGACTTGAAATTGACCTGCGTTCTGTGGGGAATGACTGGGGGTAGTGTGGAACTTAAAATGAAAGTTTTCAGAAGCTGTTCCTATCCAAATTCTATTCACATTACAGGGTTGGTGGGGTGATTTAATACGTATATGCATGAAAGATATGTATTGTCCTGTAGAAATTTTGTTGACCACTGGAACAGTACTGTCAAGGCATGATGGTTAGTTTTTGATGGATTGCTTGTGGGAGAGGGGGAAAAAAACAAAGGATTATTTCTGCATTTATCTTGAGGGCACAGGTCAGTAACTTCAGGTGCTCACAAATATATATGTGTTAATGTTATTTATTAAGTGTATTGGTATTCCAAGAAATTCAAAAACTTTTTTTCTTTAAAATTTGGCCTGTTTGCTAGAAGAGGTTTGCCATTTTCCAGTTCTTTGCTTTCACTATAGTGAGAAGTATGTGCACATTGACGAATCCACAGCTCATAATGCATTGTCTGTAAGTTTTTTAATATTCACTTCTGTTGAAGAGGAAACCCCTTTGTATTTTTAAGAGTCCTTGAATTGGTAGCAATTGAATACACTCATAAAACAATTTTTTTTTGTGGGATAATTTCCCTGTCTGTAATGTAGGATGTAAGGAGTTCATGAATTGCCTGTCATCAGTAAACCTTGGAAATCCACAGACTAATTCAGAATCTTGAAAGATATAAAAGTGCAGAAGTGTGCAGCATTACTGATGAAAATGCAGTTAAGTGACATTTCCAAACCTGGTGATCATAAAGATACTGCTTATGTTCATGTGAATTTTACAACTTGAAGTTGAGCAGCAACAATGGTATGGAGGTACTGAGGTAAGAAGTCATTGGTACTTAATTGTACATTTTATTGCTGCTTAAATATGAAGGTTTTAAAGCTCTAATTTTCAGATGATTTTCCTGTTTTCCGTTATAATTTTTGTACTTTATAGCAAAAATGTTATATGATATGATATAATTTGACATATGACAGGGCCAGTGAAATGTTTATGACTTCTGTGTCACACCTCTTGGTGTCCTGCAGTTTTAAAATAGAACATCTCTGCTAAAGACAGAGATCACAAGTCTCTTTTAGAACTGCTTTCTCTTTGTAAAAGTGTAATTAGGCCATAAAACAGAAGCTGCATTTTGATGCTGTTAACTCAAGAGTAGTCAGCATCAAAGAAGATCAGGATGAGGCTGTTCATCTTTGCTGTGTGTTCTAGAGTGGGAAGGCAGTAACAGCATGTATTTCCACCTCAAAACCAGTTTTGAGAAAGTTGTACTTCAGTGTGATGAGTCATCATGTGTAAGCCACCTGGAGTCTGTATGATTCATAACAAGAATAAAGTGTGTTAGTCTTGGTTCTCAACATTTACTATCCATACATGCAAGTTCCTGTTACATCACTGGTTTTTCCCTTGTAGGATGTGGCTAGATAAGGATGTGTGAAATCCACTTCTCACAGTTTCCTGCAAATCAACCTCATCAAAATTGTTTTCCGTAGTCACTTACATCTATATTTTAATGTTCACAGCTACAAACGTTTCAGTCAGTTAAAAATGTGTATATAGCCTTACAAATATTGCAGCACAGTTCTACTGGGAAATTTTGCATTTACTGCAGGTAAGAAAATAAATTTGAGAATGTTGTGTGTCTAATGGCAGAAGAATAAGTGTCGCTGCTAATGTAAGATAGGCTTTGGCAGGCAAAGCCTCTGTGTCCTTTCATTTCATGGAGCTCAGATTGTAGTGTATAGTTGCTTTTGAAGCTCATTATATATATATATATGATATACATACACGTACATACATACATACATTTTTAAATGCTAATAGTCACGTCTGTTATCTTTTGCTGGAATTAAATAATAGTAATAATAATAATAATAATACACCTTCCCACTGCAAAGTAATTATATGTGTAAAATATCAAAAATTGAAAATAGTTTATTTTGCTTCAAATTATTGATAAATTTTCGTGTGATTCTTATGTGGTTAGGGTTGATGTATTATGGAATAAGAGGATGCCATAAATGTTGCTATTCTGGTGTTCAATGCTATTTCTGACACACTGTATCTTGTTTGCTGTTGTGAATTTAATAAATGTTTTATAAGTTTTGGAAGTTTTATGTTGGGCTTGTTTTAATGAACCTCTTTTGTTTTTAGGCATTCTATTTAACACTGAAGATGAAGAAAACTATATTATGTAAGTATTCATATGTTGACATAATTACAGGCTTCATTGAAGCCTCTGTTTAGAATTAACAATTCAGACTGTTTTAGGACTTTTTATGACCAGAAAAATTACCACTTTATTGCTGAGGTTAGGCTGAGAGTTCAATTGCTGTGACAAATATTTAATGATGTTTACAGATTACAAGCACTGGAAAATATTTTTCACTATTTCCACAGATCACAAGGACTGTTGCATTCTTTACCAATGTTTTAATCTTGCCACAATGTGCTGTTTTATGTTCAAACTTTAGCCTGCCTCTTGGTGCCATGATATTATTTCTAAAATTTGCTGCCTTTGCATGTACAACTGTCATGTTTGCCACAGAGGTAGAAGATTGTAGCCTCTTCATGGAAAGAAAAAGTCTCTTATTTTGTTCATAAAAACAAAGTCATTATTTTATTGTTGTGGTTTGGTATTTCAGTGAAAGTAACAGATGTTAAGAAATACCCTTGCACGACTGGCATGTTGACTTGTCAAGTGATCGTGCGCATTGTCTCTGTATTTCTTTTTTCAATGTATCTGACAAAACCAGAACATCTGCTTGGTTTCCTAGTAATTTCATATGCATATGGAGTTACAGTTTGCCAGAACAATGATGGATAACATGTTATATGAGGCCTTTTAAGAGTTAAGAGCCCTGCAAAATTACTACAGTAAATTTTATCGTCCTCTTTGGAAGTATGAAAACTGGATTCTTTAAATGCTTTGGCCTGTTATTTATTATATCTCGTGGACCGCACACGTTTTCACACTTTGAAGTATTAACCCCTTTCCATCTGAAAACTCTAATGTGCAAAGAATTAGATATTTTATGAAATGTCATTCAATTTCAGGTGTGTTGTTTACCATGTTATGGGCTTGTGTCTTGGCTCAGCGATCAGTACCAAATTCATTATCTGACTCGGTGCTTTCTGTTACCAAAGGCACTGCACAATTTGCACTGGAACTTCTACAGGTCAGCCTGCATTGCGTTAAACAAATTTTAATGGTTTCCTGTGGTCGTGATTGTTCTTGATTTGTACCAATTTGTGCTGAACAACTTCATATTCAATGTAATATTAAATTCTCGGTTGGGTCTGGAAGGTTGTAATCAAAGTAGTTATAGTAGTTTTTAACTAGTTTATTTATTATTCTCATTATAGCGGTCAGGAATAAATTGTTAAGGTGGAAAAGTACAATGGGACAAGATGATAATTCATTCAAGACTCCTGATTCTTTCTGTGCTTAGTAAACACTTTTAATCAGGAGCATACATTTGTACTCTCATCAAGCATTAAAGATTAAGAGAGGAAGATGTGGTCTTTTTTTATGTTGCTCAGTATAGGGAGCAGTGGCAGTCTGTGGTGAGCATGGCAATGAAACTTCATATCCCATAACTCAGAGGAAAGTTTTGGATTAGCTGAGGACTCTGCTTCATGGAGTTAGTTGTTTCTTATTTGGAATGAAACAAATGTAGGAGATGCCTTATTGCAATTGATTTTCCATTTTGCCCTTATGTGCTTTTATGAAGGTTAACCCTTGTCCTGCTAATGTGGAGAATATGGTGAGCTCATAATAATGCCAGCAGATGGCAGATGGGATTTAACTTGGTGTTTAAAGGATTAAAAAGTTCAGGAGGGATCAAAAGTGACACACAAATTTCTGATATATGCTGATAACATAAATTGTTTTAACTAACATATTGCAGAAAACTTCAGTGGAAGCTGGAAAGTACATGAATGTGGCTATTTCACCATTCAGTGTATGGGCAGTGTTGACATTGTTAAGAGAGGGTTCTGCTGGCAGAACAAACGCTCAGCTTCAGAAGACTCTTCATTTGCATGAGAGTGATAAGGCAATTCGTGCAGCTTTTCGCAAGCTAGATAATGCTGTACATGTAAGTACACTGATTTGTTTTGCAGTATTGAGTTGTTGTATTTTCTCATAGGTGGCAAAGTACGAATATTGGGTTGAAATCTTCAAATGTGGGATTGGCCTATCTGAAGCCAGTGCATGCACAGGATAACTCAGAAAAACACATGAACATAGACATTTAATTAAATTATTCATTCATTCATTCCTGTATTGTCACACTAGATGGTAAATTGTTGAAAATTTTTATGCCAGCATAGAATGTACTTTTTTGAACACAAGATAGGTTGGGATTTGGTCTATGAAGATGATGCTTATTACTTGTATTAATATTGTGTATAGATGTATTTGTTTCAAAAATTTCCTTACTATTGATACTGCTGTTCATTAATGAAAGTATGTACTGGCATGGAACAGGTAGAATCTCTAGTTGTTTGAATGGACCTCTGCGAGAGGTTCTGGGTTGTGCATCAGCCATAATTGTGATGATTTGCTTTCATAAAGTGTAGCAGGTCCTGTTACTCCATGTAATGCTCACTAAAACATAGTACATGGAGATTAATGTTATCTATCTCTAAAGAATTTGTTAATTCATCAGTTTTTCTTCTTAGTTCCCTAATATTTTGATGAAATATTTGTAGTGAATTAGATGAATCTACAATTCTATCTTGGTTTCTAAACTCTAGGTAATTACAATAAATGCATTTTAGGCCATTTTGTGCTTTTGCTGTAAAGTTAAAAAATGGGAGGCTCTTGCACTGGTTATTACAGGAATACTGCTAGTACCTGACACGTTTTAGCAATAAGATATGTAATTTTCTTTTTGCCTCATGAATTTAGATCCAGGCCATGGGTCGTGATATGAACCTACCTACCTACCTACCTACATACATACATTATCATTTAAGTAATTATACAATCTTTTATAAATAATTTTTTCAGTGATTTTGTGAAAATGAGGTTAGGAGAGAAATAAGTCTGTAATTGTATGAAGGAGAAGGTTTCTGTATTTGTTTTAAGAGCAGCTTTTATGTTACTTACATCCTTCATTGAATCAAATGGTAGACTGGAATATTAATCAGCTTTATGTCATTTTCATTGGTGTGAACAAAAGTGTTTTATTAATTTTCCTCTTTTGTAGACTTTTGATAACATTTATGTGTAAGAATTTACTCACACCTAACCTGCTTTGTTATTATAGAAGTTTGCTGATGGTGGAACTGCAAAATTACTGCTTATCTAACACAGCATTTTTATATTTTTAAACTATGTTATATGAACTACTACTGTTTAAAAAGAACTTATGATGGTTTTCCGTGTTCAGCAAAATTTTATTTGCAATTTTGACATGTATAATCACACTAACGCAAATGTGACTTTAGGTTTCTGGCAGTGGCGTTGAAATGATCGGAGCAAATGCTCTCTTCACGGATGTAAACCGACCTTTACAATGGGAGTTTGAGTACTTGGCAGAGAAAATTTACAAGTCTGCTGTTTATCCAGTTAATTTTATGAACCCATCTGCTTCTGTTAGCATCATCAACCGATGGGTGGCAAACATCACTCAAAATCGGATTGTACAACTTGTACAAGAAGGTAGAATTACAAGATTGTTATTTTCTGCACTGCATCTGTTTGTCATGATGTACATTTTTCTATATGTTACAGTTCTTTATCTATTTTAGTTCTTTTTGCAAGCCTGATGGAGGTAATGAATTACAGTTTTTATTAATCCAACAGCATGAAAACATAATCACCACAGCATGTTGTGTCTAAGAAATAGAGTAGGAGCTAGATAAATTTCTTTTGATACATGCTAGAGAAAGACAAAGTGAGAGGGAAGGGTACTGGGTAGTCAAAGAAGCTACTGGCAATTACAGAAGTGTAATAATACAAATGACATTATTAAATCTGAGGTACTCAGAGCAGTGTTCATTAAGTTTAAAGTCTTCTGGCATGTGATGCAATACTGTTGGGTTTTCAAGGCATTTTCAAGTCATTCAAAACAGTGGGGATTATTCACCCAGTGACATGGCATCATATCCCAGAAGGCTTGAATCTTCAACTATAACGATGATGATGGTGGTGGTGGTGGTGGTGGTGGTGGTGGTGGTGGTGATGTTGATGGTTGTTGTTCTCATGCACTTTTTGCTCCACCAGCTTCTTCTGTGTGTACACAAATTAAAAATTGTATGTATATATATATATATAAATCACTGTGCTTTGCAGTACATATGAAACCTGGTGGCTGACAGATGGCTGTGATAAAATATACATGTGTGGCATCAGCAGGATGATTATTTAAACTTATGTGTGTTCATCAGAAGCTGCCATTGTGACAGATTTATTGAAGTGCATGTTTCATAAAAATTATGTATTTTTAATAGTAACTTTAACTTGAATCTCTTTTTCATTTACAGAAGATTTGAGAGATCCTCACCTAGTGATTGCTAATGGAAACTTCTTTAAGGGGAAATGGTCGTTTCCATTCAACTCGAGTGATACAATGAGAGAGAAATTTTATGATGACAAAGGAACAGAACTTGGAGAAGTGGATATGATGCATCAGAATGGTCACTTCCGTTTCAGTCGTATCTCTGAGCTTGGATCAAAAGTGGTTGAACTTCCATATGCGGTGTGTTTATGTCTAACTTGTAACAACAAATGTTGGCAATAATAAAATAGAAATAATCTTTTTTTTTGCTGCTTGACTTTTGGCTGCATAAAATAATGTGAATCTTTTGTATATATTAGTTCAGTAGGAGTCACATAAATGTGAGAGCTGCAGTGCTGTGAAGTTTGAATTTGCGGTAACGTGAGTTCTGCAGTAACAGCCTGCCCGCCTGCCTGCCTGCCTAAGCATAAATGCAATAGCTACAGTGCCAGAAGTTTGAACTTACAGTATTGTGAGTTCCACAGTAGCAGCCTGCTTGCCTGCCGTAGCATAAATGCTAGAGCCACATGGACATGAAGTTTGAACTTGCAGTATTGTGAGTTCTACAAATTGGGCTTCTAGACTAACTTGTGTTAATGACAACTGTACTGTGAAAGAGTTAAATTAATGAATTGTTTTATTTTTTCTAGGAGATCATCATCCACTTCATAATAGATGAGTGTGGCATATTATAAACACCTCTTGATATATTACAGTAGATACTTCTCTTTTGTAATGGATATCTGCTGATAAAGACAAGCGCATGTGCGCACACACATGCACATGAACTTTGAATTCTTTCAAATAGCATACCAACTAATGCACATACATAAAATTTCACATTAAAACACTTAAAATCGCTCCAACATGTTTCGATCCTAAGATCATCTTCTGGGAGCTACACTGTTCCATGCTAAAGTCACATTTTAAAAACACTCACTGATTAAAATGTGACTTTAGCAAGGAACAGTGTAGCTCTCTGAAGGTGATCTTAGGATTGAAACATGTTGGAGTGATTTTAAATGTTTTAATGTGAAATTTTATGTATGCACATTAGTTGGTATGCTAATTAAATGACTCTACGAAATGCACGGTGCAATGATAAAGATTTGAATTCTTCGTTGTTGCCACATAATCTTCTGTTTGTTAAGTGCGAGTCCTACTGCTTTGGACTCCAGTTACAATTTCATAATTTTTGCTTTCAGTTTATGTCCATACCTATTCATAATATTAACACCATCAGTGTGTGCAGTATATTTAAATGGCCTGTTCAGAATTGTGCATCCTTCAATGATCATACTTTAGTTTTACTTCCTCCAATAAACTGTTGACTGACAATAGATAATATACCTCATTTTCGAAGTTTATGATTAATTTTAAATTCCTATGAGATTTTCCTTATATTTAAACTTTCCTTTCAGCTCTTTTTGTCTTGTTCGAATTAAGATTGTATATTAACTTCCTGTTCCCATTGCAGTCATTATGTTAAAAATGTCTCCTATAAATGTTATAATATGCCTTATTATTATATTCGGTGAAGTGATTATGTATTATATTATATGTATAACAGTTTGTTTAAGTATTTCGAGATGAAAAAGCTGCATTTTACAACCTGCTCTCATTCTTTTTATTTGAAGCCTTGTAGAATGACATCTGAATTTTTGATGCTTTATTCAATACAGGGAAAGCAGTTCAGCATGTTTGTGGTGGTACCTACAGGTAACACAACCATCGATGCGGTACTCGAACGTATCAGTAAAATACCGATAGAGAAGATATATAATCATATGATAACTGAAGATGAAGAGTATCCTGATGCAGTTGTGGAAGTCTACCTGCCACGTGTTGTAATCAATTCTGACTTTGTTCTAAATCAAGCACTGGAAAAGGTAAGGAATCTTGATGTTTTAAGACACATTATGTTTCTTAATACCATATTTGTGTTGAGGCACAGTTATTTGATAATACACAGAACATGTTTATACATTTGCTTTATTAATTTATTGTCAGATATATTTTTTACACAGGTTAGAGTTGAGTGTGAGGGGTGTATTTGCCCAAATATAACATGAGAATTTCTTTCGAGATTCATCATATGACAAACGTGGGTGTTGCAAAAAGTGGAACGTTCCGTACAGATTATCCTGAAAATTTTACAATTGTGAAGGGGGTTATTGTATGCAGGGTTATATTACATTCAGGCCGATAATGGTATATCTGATGCTCTGAGGATAAATGACACCTTGATTCTACCTCTGAGCACTTCATGGAATTTCAACACTTAGTACAAGAAGAACTGTTACTGGAGAAGGACCTTTGGATAATTTTATAGTATGTCAGTTTGATTAAGTCCAGTATTTGGAGAGATATTTATGCCCAAGAGGACTGCAAATTAAATCACCTGTTTTACTCTAACATGCTTTGGAACCAAAAATTTTCGTTTTTACTGTGTTGACATTCTGCAACTTGTTTTCTTGCTGGTAGAGGCATAGGAGGTGGTAGTTACTTGTGAAGTTACTGTCCCAAAACAGTTTTTGTTTGGACTTTTGTGCCAAACTAAGGGATAAATTGAGTTACTGGATTTTTGGCAGCAGAAAGTAGCAGGATGATGGATGTTTATGACATTTGTACCCTTCTTTCTGTATTGACAAGTTCCATATCAGACGGATCACAACCCCTAAGGATCAAATGAATGCAAAATGAATTGAATTGACATAAGAAAGGTCGTTATGGTGATATGCTTATGTAAAGATCATGTCTTCTGTAAATTGGTGCTCAAGTTAACAAAATGTTTCATGGATGTATGTTGATATGCCATTGCTAGGCCCATGTGTTAAAACTTGAGATGGTACTGTGGAAACAGAATGCATTTTTTGAAAAAAATAACATGTAAAGTTTGATAGCCTTCTTTGACATTGCCAGTGGATGTTAAATGAAGGTATTAAGTGGTAATATTCACTGACTGATAAAGAATTTTATTCAGATTTTGATAGTGTCATTTTACTGTTACATTGTCTATATCCTGAAAGTGGCATGAGGTTATGTAATACAGCACTTATAGGACAGTGGAGTGTTAATGGGTTGTTCATTACATGCCTTTACAGTAGAATATTTTCTTATATGAAACATTCTGTTGGTGACACAAACTCAGTATCTTTAAATATTCACAATCACAACCAACTCACTTGTAAATAGTTTCATCTATATGGCAACTAGTTTTGACCCTAAACTCCGGTCATCATCGGGCTCATGGCCTAATAATGACCTGAGCTGAGGGTCATTACTTGTTGCCATATAGATTAAACTATTTACAAGTGAGCTGGTTGTAATTGTGAATATTTATAGAGATATAAGGTTTTATTCCACAGTATTTTACATTTACATAATAGGAAATGTTGTGATTAATTTTGTCACTGATTACTTTATTCCTTGACAGATGGGGATTGTTGACGTGTTCAATGATGCAAGAGCAGATCTTTCACGGATATCACCACACAGTATTTACCTGCATAAGCTGATTCACAAGGCTGAGATTGTCATTGATGAGGAAGGAACAACAGCTACCAGTGCCACAGGTTTGGACTAAGCTTTCATGTCATAGAATTATATTGGAAGTTGTCTGTAATGTAATACTTCAATATTGCTTTTCAGGTAGCCACTTGGTTTGTTGTGCTACTCATTTTTCTTGCATCACTCAAATTACACTGTTTTTGCCATTTAGTATGAATACTGACAAGGTTTCTTCGCAATTTAAGTTTAAGATTTGCCACTGGCAGTCCACCTTGTATCACTGATTTAATAAATCACCACACAGTAAATGCCAGGGAGAGAAATACTCTTCCCATTGTGCAAATGGTTAGCAGTAAAAATCCTATGATACAATATGCCAGGGTGCTTTTTAGACATGCTTTACAAAGAAGGAGAGAAAAAAAGAGAAGAATGCGTTGGGTGCAGGTCATAACTATCTCCCCATCTGTCTGTCCTTCCATGACCTACTATTAGTGGTTAAATCACTGGATGGGGTGCTGTGAAATTCAGCATTGGTGATATTCACTAAAACTTGTCAGGTTATTCTAATCTTCAGATATACTGGTCCATAATAGGGTCTTTATTTTATAAAAGAGCATCAATTGACTTTACCATATATCCAGTCAACCATTTCACAGCTTTGGTTCTTATTTTGTATGGGATACTTCCATAAATATTTGTCAGTCATATTGATTCATGATGATGTCTGTTTTGCATAAGACCATGAAAGAACTTTTCCAAGTAGCCTGTAAAACTTACACAAACTTTGCTTACTTTCTATGACACAATCTAACTGCTTTGAATATCATTATTCTCAATTTTAAGTAAGCACAATACACGCCACAGCACATTGCTGCAGTGACATAACACGATCCAGAGGTTAGACCTAGCCAAACAATATGATGCTGCATTCTGTACCCTTCCACTGCATCTGATGTCTAGATCAAGATTCATCACTGCATCGCTGGTAATTTGTGTACTGTGTTTTAGTGCAAACCTGTCCTAATCTTTCTTAATGGCAATTAGTTCGCTGTTAATTGAAGTAGGTGTAATAGTTAAATACCATAATCTTCTAGTTTGTTCTCTTACACACTTTACTTATCTGTTTTTAACAGTGCTCAAGTTCAGTTTAAGAAATTTTAGGTAGTGGAAATCATTTTACCTCATGTTTGTTTTTCTCGTCCTTTTTCCAAACAAGTGGACAGGTAATCCAAAGTATGTGGAATCCAACTACCAGTAACTGTTGTCTATGCAATAGTGGCTTTGCAATAATGAGATCATTTTTTTCAGGTGGTGTTATGTCAGACCGACAGACAATGCCCAAAATTCATGCCAACAGGCCATTCGCATTTTTCATAGTAGAAAATTCATTGAAAGTGATTGTTTTTGCAGGAAAGGTTGTAAACCCACACATGTAAAAATTTCTAAAATATTGGTCAAAACAACTAAATGTGTAGATTTTATAGAAGTGTCCATATTACTGTAACATGGATTATGAAGTATACAGTGAATTGCTTCTGTTGCATATATTTTTAATAGGCTCTCAGAAGAGTAACTTACTTGTGTATGAAGATTAAGATATTCCCATTGAAACATGTGATTTAGAATTAGTCTTGCCTAGTGACTGCAGTTTATTAGATTTATGTGTGCTCTAAAGAATAATAAATGCTGCCCAAGGTCACTGGGCTCATGCTGGGCAGAGAAGGTCTGCTAGTGCAGGAGTTAAAATGTGTATGTCTCAAAATCACAAATTCATAAAATAATTTATGGTGGGAGGACACACATAATTTTTCTCATTGGTTTGCATTGAAAATGGAGATAGCAACTCTCTCTGAAACCATGGTATGTATATCTTGTTCTGTGTGGCATCATATCCCACAAGACGTAAGTCATATTTGCAGTGCTATGAGAACGTTGTGTTTAAAAGCACTGTTTTATCAAATTAATGATAAATTGATAACGAATGTTAGGTTATTGAATGTGTTGAAACTTGATTAAATCAAGAATACTACGCATTGTGTGTGCTTTGTTTTGCCACATAATGAGCGATTAATATACGAATTAAATAATATACAATATATTTCACTCAGATTGTGATAGTTATGCAAATACAACATGCTGAAATCTGGTAAGAAATTAAACTGTGCACTCTGAGTTGGAAAGAACACACTACTGCAAATTTTGATACCTGTTTTACTCAGTCACAATTACAGTAGCATGGTTTGTGATTTAAAAGAACTTGAACATGTCCTGAAATAATTTTGCTAATATGTAAGATGACAACCAACATGGCCAACACAACAAAGTGGCCTGGACACAATGACATCATTTCTGAACTGGGACATATGATAACTTTATTGAAATATGTCATGAAGGTATGGAATCTACAGTTTTTCTGAGAATTGTTTGTCAGTTTTGTAGTGTTGTATTAGATGTGGGCCATTATCATTCTTTGGCATTAATTGCTGAGACTGTACAGAGCAGAGATCATGAGCCTTTTCGGTACAAAGTTTAAAACATACACGTAGCATCATCTGTATTAACACATTTCCCACAGAAAACCTTATTATGCTCAATTCCAAAAATAAAATGAAACATGTACTTGGTGTGTATGTGTTTGTTTGTTTTTTTGTTTGTGCATGCATGCTTCTCTCTTCAATGAATTTAAGGAATGAGAGTGACTTAAATGAACCGAGTGTAATGTCAGCCAGCCAGAATATCCTTCCATATGGGTTAATGCAATTGGTTTAATGACTAGGCTAGGGGTTGGATGGTCTGGGTCTCACAAAAGATGTGTCTCTTTTTCAAAATGTCTGGACCAGCTCTTGGGCCCACAAAGCTTCCTATTCAGTGAGTAGTAGTAGACTTTTCCAAAGGGGTGAAGCCACTGACTTGTTAGGCTGATCATTTACCTTCATCTAGTGCCAACATCAACAAGGAAGGGAGCTGTACCTCTGCTCCCCCTGTGTGCCTTATGGGCATGTCGAGGGACAACTTTTATAACTTTAGCATTTGTCTAACACATGAGATTTTTTTACATGATAATGCAGCACCAAATTATGATTGGTGTGCTGTAGTCCTTACTCTTTTACTTGCGTTATAATGAAGGCCACCTTACCTTTCATCCCTATCACAAACTGCAACTGCATAGAAGATAGTCACTGTAGCATGTGTAACATACTGGGTTTCTGGAATGGTATAGTTTCTTCGTTCTGTATTAAATGACTGATATTAATGTTAAAATAAACAAAGTTTTGTGATCATCTCATTCTATTTGTATTGTGGTTTTAGGACTTAAGTTTCAGACCCATTTACTACTTGACATGAAATGTAGTCTTATACTACTGAAAATTGGGCTTATGTAATACTCTGTGTTGTCATGGTGGTGACTATGAATATTATGATGTATGGGAATAGACAATTGTAGTTTGGCAGATAGTACCAAACTGCGAGACTTCACATCCCATAACACTTAAATCTGTATAGATTATTTAAGTTGTACCAAAAATAAAAGCAGTAAATATACATATATATATGATTGAATTGCTCCTTTCATCGTAATTCAAAAAGAAAATTATGTCAAACATAATTATTATGCTGGTTTTGTTCTTATATCATGTTTGCATTTTGTTAACAGCATGTATTTGATAAATAATTAAAAACAGTTCAACTATTCGGTTTGTTCATGAGTGTCAGTACATGAAATTATATGGTTAAACCAAAATTAAAATTAGCATAATTAGAAAATGCAGATTTATCATAGCATTTTAAACTAATAAAAGTGTAACTCATATAATATTACCTTGAAACAAACATTTAATTCAACAGCTGTCAATGTGATGTCATTAGAACAGTTCATGAATATAAAAGACCCAAAAAACGGTAACACTAAGAGAAAATAAATGACTTACATCAACAAATTTTGTGTACTGTACTGTAGAGGTCTGGGTTCAAATGCAAGGAAATCTCTGTGGGTTTTGTGATGGACAAAATGGCACTGGGATGAGTTTTTGTTGAATATTTTGTTTTTCCATGAGTATCATTCCACCAGTATTCCATACTCATTCATGCTGTTGTCACTGGTATAGAGTGCTGTCTTCTGGGTTGTAGCATTGTGTAGTGTAATAGAAAGTTACCGTTTCGGGGGGACCTGCTGCCTCCATCCTCAGGGTAGGACCATTTAGTATATCTACCCTGAAAATGAAGTCAGCTCTTTCTTCAAAAGCCCTGGTAACTCTCTACAGGACTGCACTATGTCTCGTCACAGAAGATAGCAATCTTTTTAGACAATGCTGTAACAACCCCAAATTTTACATAAAAATACCTGTGCTTGCTGGTGATTCAAACTGGCTACTGGTTTACGAAATGCCCTTAGACTGTGGAGGTGAGGGAATGGACCATGTCTCGAGGGATGCACTGGCCTTGTATCTTCCCTTATCTATGTGTTCTCTATCCTTGCCTTCCCTTGGGATCACCCTTGTATAGATAGAATCTGTAACTGTACTGTGGGATGGAAAAGAACACTGGGCATGTGTCTGTAGGATTTAGGATTGAGATGTATATGTTAGGCATGTGGAGGGTATGGTAGCAAAGACGTTCATACAAAGTTTGGGTCGCAAATGGAAATAATATTAAAATAGTTAATAAAGAAAAGGGACACAAGTTTGTGGATAAAACATATAATATATTTGTGAGGGTGTGGGTGTAACGGTACCAGGAAATTTGAAAAATGTCGGCTTCATTGTAAGACGTGAATGTTTATGCCGTGTGTCGTGCTCCAAAGAATAGGCTATGTGTCACAACGAACAAGTGTTGGTGTGACTGAAGTGGATTAATAAAATCATGCATATGAAGCGGCGTTAGAGGCAGACAGAACTGAAAACCAGAAGGGGTTTATCCTACAGAACACCGGGTGTGTTTGGGAGGGTCCCATTGTGTTACACATTTCCGACGGCTTCATGAGACCATCACAATAAAAACCTGCCTCTTATTGACGGGACCACCTCTTCCCCACCGTCTTAACTTTGTCACTGACAATAAGTGATGTCCGGTCGCAATGCCTCGCTTTGTCTCGTGATATCAGCTCGTGATGTCACAAGGTATGATGCCAGTTTGTGACGTCTCGTGATGTCCTCTCCGAATCATGATTTCGGCGAGCCGCCATGTTACTGTTCGAGATCTGTCTGTATGCTGGCTTGTACAA
>Ga0123352_10004080_pt1 | contig 21401 bp, 12 predicted proteins | sample TergutLab28metaG_FD_89700 | JGI IMG/M metagenome (GOLD analysis project Ga0123352, IMG submission 89700) | Labiotermes labralis P1 segment gut microbial communities from Petit-Saut dam, French Guiana - Lab288 P1 | ecosystem: Host-associated > Arthropoda: Insects > Digestive system > Gut ...
GTGGGGGTGGTGTGTGTGTGTGTGGTGAGTGTGTGTGCGTGCGGGTGGGGTGTGTGGGTGTGTGTGGGGGGGGGGGCGGTGGCGTGGGTGGGTGTTGGTGTGGGGGGGGGGGGGGGTAGCGGACCTCGGTTTAGACCATGAATAATCCTCAACGGAACGAATGGGCTTGTGTGAAGTAGAAAAACCTTTCTTGAGGAAAGGCCAGTTATCCTGTTAGGAAGACAGCTTAGCAGGGCAATTCTTTCGGCTTCCTTCTCTACGGCCTAATTTATATGAATCGATTAGCTTATCTGTGTATCGAGATTTATCCCAAAGCTACCGAGCTCCGTCGCTCCAATGGGTTGGCTCCCCAAAGAGCTGTAACCGCAGGAGCTTTTGAGTGCATCTCGCCGTCTTTGTGAATTTTACTGCCGCGTTCTTCGAGCTGTTGACAGCGATTCGTCAGTCTTGTAGCATATGCTGGAGGCTGCTGAGGTACATCTCCACGTAGCTTACAAGCACCTTTGTCAGGTGGAACGTGGCTATGACGGCTATGTCATCCGTGTAGCGAGTTTACTTGACATGACGGGAAGGTGTTGTGTGTTGTGCACGTACAGGCTGAAGAAGAAGGTAGACGCGTCTTCCGTGAACTATCTAGCCCGTATGTTAGGATGAGTCGATGAGGCCAAGTAGGACGTTTGAAAGGTCCGTGAATGGAGGTAGGTCGATGTAGCATTCATCTGATAAATGTGGAAGTTAGGGACAGTTGGGTTGTAGAGGAGATATTGTAAGTGTGACGTCCCGTTATTATACAAACACACAAAGGTAAGGAGAGTATCGCCATTCACAACAATCTCCGCATAGGTTGAAAAAATCCAACGAGTTGCAACAGTACTCAGATATTTATTTACTGCTAAATTACACGTTCAGGGCGTCCATCGCGCCCATAATCAGGAATACATAAAACTGTAGTTGCAGCCTCTGGTACAGATAATAATATCTGGGGAGCAAGCTTCCTCAAACGTGACCAAATGGACTTATTTGGTCACATTTGAAGAAGCTTGCTCTCCAGATAGTATGATCTATACCAGAACCTGCAACTACAGTTGTGTATACTGCTGATGATGGGCGCGATGGATGCCCTAAACATGTAGAGTAATTTAGCAGTAAATAAATATCTGCATACTGTTGTATCTCGTTGGATTTCTTCAACCTAGAATTACGATGCACGGAATTACGAATATAAAACAATCTCCGCATAGTTATTTGAAACTTATTAAGCTACATGTTTCTGCTGCCTTCTACAAGAGCGATAATCAGGCAGTTGAATCGTCATTCTTTTTTCTGTCTTACGACAGGTCCATAACCTCTTCCAAAGCGAGTTCTCGACAGAGTTCGATCTATTGTTCCCTCTTTCAATTTTCAGTGTTATCTATTTCCCTTAAAACCATCCAGTAGCTGATTACACCTTCTTCCTCGTCTTTCCGTCACACATCTTTCCCTCTATCTTTCCCTCAATAACATGTTTTAGAAGACAGTTCCTACATAAGATGTGAACAGACCAGTTAGCCTTCCTTCCTTTCATTGCAGTAAGATACAAAACGAAAATTCTATATTCGTTACAAAAACTATGTATGTAACATGCATAATTTTTCTTTATATCTTACTGCATAAAAGTTATATCATAGTATTCACAATTCAATTGGTATTTGCAAACGAGATGTTGTGGCAGCATATCAACATGATATGCTGCCACAACATCTCGTTCGCAAATACCAATTGAATTGTGAATACTATGATATAACTTTAGCAAGGAACTAAACTCCCATATCAACATGATATGCTGCCACAACATCTCGTTTGCAAATACGAATTGAATTGTGAATACTATGATATAACTTTAGCAAGGAACTAAACTCCCTGATGATGATCTGACAAGATCGAAACATGTCGGAGTGTTTTAAAGTGTTTTAAAAGTGTTTTATATGAAATTATATGTGCATTCGTCGGTTGATAAATTGTAGCGGGCCAGTTAGCTTCCCCTCATCAACGTTCCTGTTGATTCTGTCGGCGAGGCTTGCCAGCTGCAGCGCTGTGCTGAATCTGGGTGGAAACTGTAACTGCTCTTCAAGCTGTACCTTGCCTTTTCTTACTTCGCTTAGGATTCTAGTGAGTAGGATCTCACCGATAGATTGTAAGGATTGTGAAAGAGACTTCTGGTTCAACAAGGAGAGGACAAGGCGGGGTCCTTTATTTCTTTCAGTATAAAGCTCACGCGAAAGCGTGTCCATGCTGGTTGGAGAACTTCCTGCGTAGGATGACATTAAACACTTTCGTGAGAAATTTATCGCTTGCTTGCGTGGTGTTTGAGGGCCATAGTCGGTATGGCATTTGGGCTCGGGGACGTTCCAACCTCGCAGCCTCTGATGGCTTTGTAGACCAGAAGGGCGTTGTTTAACTGGGTTTCACATGCTGGAACAAAAGTATGTTCTTTCATTGTATCTGTGGACATGTCACTAACTGCCGGTTAGCTTCAAGACCGCAAGGCACGCATTCTGCTTTCTCTGAGATACAGAGAGCAAGTTCTGCTGCTGTAAGCAAGGGGGTTGACAGAGTCGGTGCTCTCATCACCTCTTTGTTATCTTCCATAGCGAATGGTTTTCCGTGTCTAGAGCTAGTAGTTGATAGATCACCGACCTTCTTTGAAGAATATAGTGACTTTGGATTAGGTGAATATTCAGTTGGTATTTAAGTAACACACCAATAAATGCACATATGTAGTCTTTAATAATCTAAAATTTACATTAAAACACTTAAAACGCTCCTACATGTTTCGATCATAGATCATCCTCAAGGAGCATACTTTGTTCCTTGCTAAGTTACAGTTTAAATCACTCAGTGATTTACATCGTTACGTTGAGTTGGTGCTGTCGTACACGTACGACTCGCACATAACACACGACATGCTGCCACAGCACCAAATTAATTATAACGAAGTAAATCACTGAGTGCTTTAAACTGTAACGTCAGCAAGGAACAAAGTATGCTCCCTGAGGATGATCATATGATCGAAACATGTTGGAGCGTTTTAAGTGTTTTAATGTAAATTTTAGATTTTTAAAGACTATATATGTGCATTTGTTGGTGTGTTACTTAAATAAACTATAAAATGCTCGGTGCAACGATAAAGATATTTATTTGGTACTTGACAGAGAAAAGAGTGTCCTTCCAGAATGAAAGTCAGTCGGTGAATGCAGCGTATGGAAATAAAACGTGTTCAGTACAGGAAGAGTACGTAACACACAAACTGCGAGGAAAATAAAGAATGCTTATCACTACACAGGTTGTTCATGTGATAATCACAATTTTTTGAAAGGGTTACCTTCTCGTACAGATCGGTTTATATCTGAACGAAATTAAAATAAAATATTTGTGTAGGGATGCATTTTAGCAAACATGCACATTACACAAACCTGTTTCGATGTATTGAATGCGTTCGGTTGACCAAAATGTTATTCAGATCGCAGTATATTGCATAACGGCCAACCTTACCCCACTATTTCAGAACGTGGAACTTGGATAACGCAGAGGCCGCAGCATGGCCTGTTTGTGTGCGTTTTGGTATTTGGGCTATGCTGGATAACTAGGTAGGGTGCTTGTGAATTTCATCCACGTGCTATGATGCGTAACGAAGACAGGAGAGCGGGATTAGAGAAACTGAGGGAGTGTGGATAGAGGTTATGTAACGTAAGTCTCGAGCATTAGGAGGGCTTATCTCCAAATATGTCCTTGTTGTGGAAACCACATTATTACGGGAAAGGCAACTCCGGATTTGCGGCCTTACATCAGCGTTTTGTTGCGTCTGCCGAAGTTTGGCTGAAGTTTGAAGTTCTGAAGAAATCGGGCATACAAATCGGCCAGCGTGAAATGGCATACCGCATTTTGACATTGTTGTACCAGGTAATATTCAGAGCCAAAATTACAAATATTGCGTTCACCCCCTGTCTGCATATAATGTATTATGCAGTGTCATTGAAAGGTTCTGAAGGAAGACGATATCGTTTCAAACCTCTGTTAACCTATATTTCCATTTTATGTACTAAATAAATGCACTTTCGATGCTTGATATTACAATCACTTTACTCCGACATGTTTCGTCATGACAGTGCCATCTTTGGGGAGTATACACCGAGCTCAATACTAAGTAAAATATATTACATTTATACAAGTTTTTATAAATAAAATCCAGTGTACTGTACTGTATTTAATTTAAACTTGGTGTATACTGCATGGAGATGGCAATGTCATGCCGAAACATATCGCAGTGAAATGATGATTGTCATATCATGTATCGTAAGTGCATTTATTTGATATATTAAATTGAAATATTGATTTAAAATTCACGCTGTTAATAATTTGAAAACTTTACTATAGAATCTATGTAGTACACACACCAACACATGCACTATTTATTAACTTGGAAAAGTTTTAAATTTACAGTAAAATACACATTAATATCGCTCCTACATGTTTCGGTCTATGACTATCATCAGGCAGCTTATACTGCACCTGGCTAAAGTTGTATTTGTGTTAAAACACTCAGTAAAATAACGTCGTTATATATTATGTTGCTATGTGGCAGCCTGTCATAGAGCGGCGGGTGTGTTGTGTGCACTGCAGAATGAGATTAAATTAATTAAATAAAAAATTTAATAAGGAAATTTGCATTTTGTTATGTATGCCCTGTATCGAAACGTGTTTTCATAGAAAGTTGTGGATCATACTGAGTGAAGCCTGTACCTTATGTAATGTGTGCACTCCTGTACGATTTTCTAGGTAAAAAAGCGTGACTTTAACTTTGTTTATCTCAGTATTTAACCAACTTGATGCACCAAATTTGTTTCACAATAAGTTTTACTTCATGCCTCTACATGTTTCGAGCACATGTGCTCATCATCAGGAGGTCAAAACTGCATTACACAGCCTCTAGTATCATCACACCTATAGGTGGCCGTCTCGTGCACGAGACATGTAGAGGCATGAAATAAAACTTATTGTGAAACAAATTTTGTGCATCAAGTTGTTTAAATACTGAGATCAATATACTGAGATGCACGGTCAGCAAAACGTCAAAATTAAATTTTGTTGTTTATTTTTATACGAAGTTGTGTTTAATTTAATATTTTTTCCTTTGGTTCGACGGAGTTGAATTAAATTAGCGTATAAATCTTACTACAGGATTTAATCGACATCAATTTAGCTGTTTCTCAAGTGGGCGAAAAGTTTTATTCTGTTGACGAACATCGCATTTTAAAAATGAATGTTTGCGAGCTGCTAGTTTAAGTTAGTCCCAACGTACAACGAAGTAGACATACATCTTTTAGGGCTGGAACTGCATCATTGTACGAAACATGTTGGAGCATCGATCCTTGTTCATTTGATACAGAATCTGAACACTAATGTTTCTTTCTGTTCTTGCTTTTTCAGGTAAGTGGTTTAGCAGCTGTAACGGTAACCGACCACATCACCAGATGATAATAAGAAAACCAGCAAGGCACAAATACACTACAGATATAAATAGTTGTACTGCCGTGCCTCCTTCACCATGTCGTTGTTTGCGAAAATGTGTTACACCACTTGAAAAGTGAGGTAGGTGTTGAAATGGCTTAAAGAGATGCAGGTTCTCTGACATTGAGAATCCTTGTTAGGATTACGCTTTTCAGGCGCTGTGTGGCGTAATTGGTTGACACGCATACTTCGTGTGCATTTACTGCCTCAGGTTTGAAGATGGAAACGGTACGACAATGGAGAAATTAGAACACCCGATTACAACTATATCTGTATATTTTACTGTATATTACATTGCAACTGTCTCGGCTTTAAAAAAGCCGTCATAAGAAATGTAAAATTCTTGCCTGATTGCCTAATGATGCATATATGATGGATAACATGTTGCCATATAATATAGGTCTAGAGTAAAATATACAAACGTAGTCGTGATTGGCTGTTCTTATTTATGCATTGCCGTCTGTACGTCACAGTGGCATATCGCACGTAACGCTTGAGTTTTCACACTGAAGATGGAGACATTCGTTCAATCTTAGATCCAGATTTGTACTCGTACAAGTTGGCTTGGCCTTCGCTACTCTCTTGCCATTCCATGGAACGTTAGTTTCTGATTTTATACGGACTACAGACAACCCCGTAGTTACGTAATAACAGAGAACGTAAATCAAATATATCTGTTTTGCTGTTATACGGGTAGATATTATGGACTTTGAAGGAGTGTCGATAACAGAAGCTTATGACTCATGGTTAGTATACAACTAAGTAACGTACGGGACTGACGCCCTTCCAGTCCGTCTGTCTTTGTGTGTTGGAGGGCAAGGATGTGCATCGCTGGCTTTCAAACATCGCACACTTAACACCCTATTCAACTGCTCCAACAACTGGCGTCTTGGTTTACGCGGACAATGTGAATTCTGGAAACGCAAATCGTTTGCGTGTCTGGAACTCCTTAAGCAAAACAGTTCTTGCCACCTGGTGCTTGTCGGCGAAAGATGCTGGCGGATTTACTCTCGCTGTAGCAAGTGAGAATCTTCTTGGCTCTTACTCCGTTTGGAATAACAAGTTTTTTTCTTATCCGACCTTTCGTAGTTGCTACGCCCATCTTTAACGTGACCAAGTTTGGTTCAGATGAGTGCTGGATTGTGTCTAATTGTTGGTATCTTCGGATACAGCGCAGGCGATATATGACAAGTCTTGAGTAAAAGCACTGCACAGTCAAAGAGAAAAGGAATAAACAAAACAAAACTGAAGCGACCTGCCAACAACAAAACTACTCAGCTGCTAAACGCCGTTTGGCGACAGCGGAGCCTCGAGGAAGTCGGAAGCTTCCCATCCGGGGCTTGCCGACCCATAGCCCATAGTTTGCTTCGCGGTTGCGTTGTCTTAAGAAAATGTGCGTGTAATAAACTTAGCCAAGAGGACAGCAGGACAATGACGTGTCCAACTGTTTGTTGATTGTAATTTTTTTTTGTTTTGCTGACCGTGCATCTCAGTATAATCTTAGCAATTAACCAACTTAATGCACAAATTCTTGTTTTATAATAAGTTTATTATATACCTCTACATGTTTCGAGCACTATGTGCTCATCATCAGGAGATCAAAATTTTATTATGCAGCATCTAGTATCATCACACCTGTAGGTGGCCTCACTCAACCTGTGCACGGGACGGCCACATACAGGTGTGATGATACCAGATGCTGTATAACATAATTTTGACCTCCTGATGATGAGCACATAGTGCTCGAAACATGTAGAGGTATATAATAAACTTATTATAAAACAAGAATTTGTGCATTAAGTTCGTTAATTACTAAGGCTGTTGATTGTATATTAAAAGTATGATTTTAAAGTACAATTCTAGCTTAACCTCAAGTTGCGAGCAACACGGATTTACTGCTGTACATGCCTTGCATTCAAGACGAAAAACGTGAAGATTGTTTGAGTGCAGACTTCAAGCATTTGTATTTCACGGTGTTAACTTTGTGGTCTTCTAACGGACTCATTGGGTTTTTAAATACTTGCATGTGAATTCGGTCCCTTCTGAAGCCTTTCAACAGAGAGGTAAAGACGAACGTATTTACATCAAGACACTAAGGATAGTGTCGCTTTTAGGGCTTCCTCGGGCGTCAAAGTTGCGATTCTGCTCCTAACACCGATCAAATTATTTCCATGTTAAAACTTTTATCTCATTATTCCTAATGAAATTCTGCATAGGGCACTCTTTACAAGTACCATCTGCTGTAAAAAGCAATCCCTGTACAGGTCTGGACAGGCCCTGAGGGTTCCAGAAGGTTGAGGCTCCCAGATTTCAAGACAGTCGGCATATGAAGGTGGTAAGGTTGTCAGCCCTATGCACCGGCCGCTTTTACCCCCCAGGAAATATTCCTGGTACTCATTTCTGTCAGAGACTGAGTCAACCCCAGGGGCATAGTGTGGCTGGAAGGATTATGTCAATGAAAATTCCAATGAAACCATCTGGAATCGAACCCCCGACCTTCCGGCTAGTAGCGCAGTACCTCAACCAACTGCGCCACCGCGTGCCACACCACCTGCTGTAACATTGTAACTTCTCTGGACTTTTCCCACGCGCGCGCGCGCACACACACATACACAAACACACGCACACATACACACACACAAAGGCACACATACACACACACACGCACACATACACACATACAAACACGCACACACACACACACATACACACACACGCGCGCACATACACGTACACACACGCACACATACACACATACAAACACACACGCGCACACACATTCACACACACGAGCCCACATACACACACGTACACACATGCACACATACACACACGCACACATACACACACGTACACACATGCACACATACACACACGCACACATACACATACACACACACATACACCCACGCACACATACACACACATACACTTACAAACACGCACACACATACACACACGCGCGCACACACATATACACGCGCGCGCGCGCACACATATGCACACACACATACACACACATGCACACACACGCACGCACACACATGCATACACACGCGCACACACACACACACATTGTGTAGGTCTATATCATGTATTCGTATTATTCTTAGAATAATGAGCGGTTATGTCTCAGGGGAGCATTAATTGAATTGTCTATAAAATGGAAACAACATGTGCTTCCCGACAAGAGCGATATGCTGCTTTGTTAAATTTCATGTTTGAAAAAATTCGAACTAGCTTAGTGAAGGCAAATGCATTTTGCAGCTTTCAATCAAAAACGTGAACGTAAATACGAAACGGGAGCATGTTGTAATGAAAAAACAATTACCTTACAGCAGTATACTCATTGCACTCTAGTATGATGAAATGAGGAAGTCTCACTGCGACGTCCCTTACAAAATGAACAGGTTTGTAACGGGAGTCTGCGCGTCTGGTTGCGAAACAAATGGCTTTGGTTAACGCGAAGAGCACGGGTTCGAATCCACACACCATCACATTTTCGTACCATGCAGAGAGGAGGACGTGACTGTCGAAACTGAATTTGTCTTGTGATTTAAACAGTACAACGAAACACCTGTAGCTGCAATTATTGCTACTCTCTTGTACATGCAGAATCAGTAATGTTACCTATCCATGAAGCCTGTCCTCCTCTCCTCCTCCAACGAAGTCCGCAGTTTATGCATTTTATTAATTTACCCCAAGCCGTACTTTCTAAAATAAACTCATGCTTATTATAAAAAAGGAAACTAGACGTTTCACTAAATACAGTGGCCTCCTACTGCATGCAGACTGTTCGCGCTTGTTTTCTTTAGGGATCGGAAGCAACAAGGTTTTACTGAAGCGTTGCATTAACCGATAAACAGAACCAAACAGAGCTAATACATTTTTCAATTCGGCACTACTACATGTTTAGGCTGTCTACATCAGCCATCGTCAGTTAGACGTCGGGTCACGAATTGTGGCCGCCCGATCTAAGGCGAGGTATGTCTTAGGTCACTGGAGAGCGTTTTGATCTTTGGTATGGGAACATAAGTAAGTACACATTTGTTGTGTGCTTGTGTTCACGTCTGTAAACAAAACGCTTTGCGACATGTCCTACTACATGTCTCACTTATTCGTAATGTGAGCAATTGGTTCCGAATTGGAATAGACTGGAACTTGTAATCCTTAAGGCTGAAGAATTAAAATTTCCCAAGTTATTCTACTCTATTCAAACGCCAGCACTTACCTAAGGGCCTGAAATATCCATAATAAACTTAGGCCTGTATTGCTGTAATATTATGTTATGCAATTTAGGTGCAAGTGGTTGGTGGATTTACGGGTACTTTGTTCTGGAAGCACAGAGTGGTAACTCACCGTCGAATAGCCGCAGAGTGTGTTGTCAAAATTTAGTATGTGAGGCTAAATTAACTCCTGGGCCATTGTAAAATTTTATTATGTCAGTGTCTTGACCATGATATGAGACATAATCCCAAAGGAAATTTACGGCACTTGAATACAACAAACAAGCACGAAGGGTGGGGTCGAGTTAGAAGACATCTTTCGAACATTCGCCACTTCATTTACGACCCCGGTTCATTCCCGTGTCCTATAAAAGCAGCTCCCTTAAGAGCTTACTAGACCACTTAGTCAGTTCCATTTGAGTTGACACGTTCCAGCTTCATGGTCCATTCACCCCCATTCCTTTACCACCGTCCTCTGTCGTCCAACTATGCCCCAACGATTGCCTGCAGCTGCCTGTCACACGAGTGGGAACGTTTCGTCTTTGAAAACAGCTCACTGAGCATCACAAAATTGTTGCAGTCCCTAGAAAAAAATCTAAAACGTCTGAAAGATGAGATATGTGCAATAGTCAGTGGACTGAAACTATGACGGAGAGAGACGGTTGGAAGACCGGCATAAATATTTAATTGGATCCTACGTAAGGTATCGATCTTGTTGTAGGTGGGTGGATAGTAAGTGGGTCTTCAAGAAACAGAATGGAAGGGAGGGTGTGGTCATGTTCAGGCCGACCATTAGCACAAAAATGTGTGCGTCTTGAAACTATAAAATCAGGTTTCATTTCGTTTGAGATCTTATCCTTACACATTCTTGTATCATATGTTGCCTTCATTTTGTTAGTTTTGTAAAAAAGTGTTATTGCGTTTTAATTAGGTGCAGCGGAATTGAAAGCATATTTTATAAGGGTTAAAAAATATAAAAAAAATGTTCCCGGATGATTTTCTTCGCTTTTATAGCGAAGTCTGCTGTTGTACAGTTAAAAAGTGGTCGATGATTTGTATGATTACGTTATTAGGTGCGAAATTATAGTAGATTTACATTTGGGTGAATTACTGCGTTTTCTTTCAAATGTATGTTGTTATTTCAGAAATTCAGAGAACGTAGTGGTCTCATTTTCAAGAGCCCTGGATATTTCGACATTTTGATGATGAGACCACTACGTCGTGTCGAAACGTCAGGAACGAAATGCCCATTGACGCAGCGTCGTATTTCAGAAGACAGGATATCACATCTAGGCAGCTGCAGAAATCTATAAGCTCGCCTAGTGGTATCTATTTCACGAATATGCCTCTTTTCTTTTTGCATACCAACTTATTTAGCTTGGAAGACACAAATCTTGGACTTTTCCATCATCTTGTTTTGGTTACAATTACGAACGTTTTGATAGCCGGCTGTACTTCCTTCATCAGGGAGATAATAAAAAAAAGTTGCAAAACCGACTTTGTCGAGTCATTAGATTGAGTTAATCTTTATCCAAGCATATACGTTTGTGACGAGGGTGTTACTGATGAGACAGATTTCTGTCTTATTTGTAGAAACTGTAACAGGCATATCAGCATTTGCAGTAAATTACAAAGTCATAACTGGAAGTAAAGTCCCAAGCAGTTTCAATGTCATAGACTGTTGTACTGCAAGCACTGTGGGATATATTTTCGTGAAAATCCGGTATTAACGGCATGCTGTTGGACGATGTGTTGTTTTGATGTCCTGTTTTAATTCGTTGTCATATACACAGTACAGTCAGTTCCAGAATTATGTAATGGTTCCGTTCTTGTAACGTTTACGTAAGTCGGAATTGAGCCCACACTTATTTATCACACCTCCTCGGTTATGTACACGTTTGTTAAATGTCATTGTGCATGTTTAAAATAATATTTCTGTCAGCTCTTTCGTACGAAATACACGAAGTAAACTGTGTTCAAAGACTACGGTACCAATAATTAACAAGACAGGTATTGTAGTACGAATAACCGTCATATTGAGGCGCGTTCCCATAACCATTGTTCCCGTGGGAAAGCAGTAAGTATTCAATATGATGAATGTGGGCCCTTAGCTTGCGCATGCGCCATGTTATTTCGTTATCTGTGGCCTGTCTGACTCTACTCCACTTTTCCACATTGTTTCGTAAATGGTCACGATTTTCGGGGAAAAAAATTATTGAAAGTAAAATGTGTGTTTTGATTTTCTGTACAACTTTTAACTGCAAAATTTCTCAATGTGCGGAAATTTAAGCGAGATATGATCGTAAATGTATATTGGTCTTCATGTCAAGTGCCCGTTATTCTTGCCATATTTTATTGAAACTTAAATTTTCTTGACAGATGTTTCGAAAAATACTCGGATATCAAATTTCATGAAAATCCTTCCAGTGGGAGCCGAGTTGCCCCCTGCGGACCGACAGAAAGACGGGACAAATATAGGAAGAAGCTGATAGTCGCTTTTCACATATTTTCTAAAAAGTCTACTAACAATATTATATTGCATTTAATACTAGATAATAATGTTTGTAATTAATAAGATTGTTTGCTTAAGTCCTAGTTTACCTCAGTCGCATACAACGTAACCTGGTAACTGCCTGTACCCATTTTTTGACGTTATGCTGACCTTGCATCTCAGTATATTTATCTCAGTATTTAACCCTGGTATCATCACACCTATAGGTGTGATGATACCAGGGGCTGTGTATACAATTTTGACCTCCTGATGATGAGCACATGTGCTCGAAACATGTAGAGGCATGAAATAAAAACTTATTTAAAACAAATTTGGTGCATCAAGTTGGTTAAATACTGAGATTAATTGCCTGTATCCATGTTTGACTCGTGAATTTCTGGAATGGCGACAGGACAACACTCCTGGTTATGAATTTGTGCTACAAATTCGCAAATTTGCGTGGTTGGGAATGTCTCTGCAAGTTTGATGGTAATTCGATTCTTTCTTCAGTATTGCGTAGCTTTGCGAGAACCTCAGGTCTTGTACACATCCTTTCCTATTTAGTCGGAATTTATTCTGTACCACGGCTGTCGCTGGTTCGCATAGGCTGAGTCTAATTCCTTGGCCTTGTCTTGCCAATGTCTCAAGAGACGTATTCGAGGGCACAATTCATACGCTCTCGCCGGAGGTCATCTCAGACCTGATGCTGACCGTCTCGCAGATGAGTGTCCAGGGAATACACAGGCTTGTGTCATGGCATTGATGCTCCTGTTTGTAACCCCAGGAGAACTGCATCGAAAGCTTTCTACTAAATAAGCGAAAGACGAGGGAGAAAGAAATAAAATCGGTCTGTATAATATCATTTACTGAGAAGAAAAAGGAAGTATCTCAAGTTTCTTAGTCTTTCGTTGATTTTGAATTCACTTCATATTTACAGCCGATGAAGTAGTGCCAATTTCACGTCTTCAGAAACTGTTCTGGAATAATTATTGCGAGATTTCGGCCAGTAAAGTATAAACGAAACGGTAAATCACATCGCCTCAAACTATAATATGTATTGTGAAAGTACTAACTATGGAACAGAGTCTTTCTTAACCGTTTCTTAGTTGGTCAAGAAACTCTCCTCTTACTATGGAACCCGAAGGTTAATTACCGCATTCACAAGAGCCCGCCAGCTGTCACTATCTTGAACCAGGTCAATCCAGTCCGTGCCCCCTCCCATCCCCCTTCCTGAATATCCGTTTTAATTTTATCTCCATCTACGCCTGGGTCTTACAAGTTTTCTCCTTCTGGTTTCCCCACCAAAACCCTGTATGCACCTCTCCTCCTTCTCATATGTGCTACATGCCCCGTCCGCCTCATTATTTTCAATTTCAAGTGTAATAACCTATTTGCAATAATAATTCAATCTGTTCTTGTTGATTTACTTTCTGGTTCAATAACCTGGTGGCCAGTTATAGCACTAATACATGGATATAACTAATTTGCATACAAAACCATGAAATGGCAGAAGGAACAAAACACGGAATAAAATAATACAATTTTTCACTTTATCAACAATCATAGTTAAAGCCCCGGCAAGACAGTTTAATATATAAAATCAGAGAAACGGCTGCTAATGTTGGATTGAGTAAACAAATCGTTATTCTAATTAATGCTTCTGCAGGCAAAACGTGCAGCTGACACAGAATACAAGACGACGACGACGACGACGACGACGACGACGACGACGACGACGACGACGACGACAGTCGCACTTGGGCGTTACACTTCTTAATACATCCTGTATTCAGTGGCTTTGCCGGGGGGGGGGGGGATGTAAGTGCTACGGAAGTTCGTAATTTCTCTTAGGGGCGGCCATTGTGATTACTGACTGTGGGCGCAAAAAGACCTAGATACGCCACTGCCTGTATTAAAATTGTAAATTTTATCAACATAATTACAGATGTTAAAATTTACTGTTGCAGACAGAGAACGTTGCGAACAGTGTGGTATGTTCAAAGTTCTTCCGGTCTGTGGGTGTAATTGTCAGATTTGTAAGTGTCAAAACTATTGTGCAGGTTCCTTGACACCCCGCCACTTCAATGACAGGTCTGTTTTTACTTCTTTCCCATAATCCATACGCATTTGTTTTTTTATTCGTGTGATAATTTTGTATGATTTTGAATTTTGTAGTAACGTACGTGTATACCGTTTCAGTATTTTGGGAGTTAAGGATAGGACTAACAGCTATACAATTTCTTTGACCTTGTCAACGATTGTGATGTTACGCCTATTGTGCTGTTGTTTTATCTGTTTTCGTAGTTCGGCCCAGTAAATCTTGAACTCTGGCATTTTTCCGTAAACATTTCTAATATTGAATCTTTCGAAGATCCTTTCAGCGTTTCTCGAGTTGCTACATGAATACAGACAGACGTACATACGTACATACATAAATACGTAGGTACATACATACATACATACATACATACATACATATATGCATACATGCATTCATACGTGCATACATTCATACATACGTACATTCATTCATTCATTCATACATACATACATACATACATACAGAGGGACATACGGAGATACAGACAGACAGACAGACAACCGGATAGGCATCCTGGTAGGAAGAATATCATAAGCGCCCCACATATTGGAGCCCGTAATAAAAAGGGCAAACTATATGTTATAATTAAGTTCTTGACTTATGCCAAAACATTTTTGTGTATCGTTAGCTTATTTATCGAAACTGAACATAGAAAATAACATATGCCTGTTTGTAATGTGATATCTGAAGAAGGACAACAACGATCAGCTTTTAAATCATGGTTTTTTTTTTATCTGCAGTAGTTGACACGCCAAGGCAAACGAAATAACAAAATATTCATTTGAAAAAATTGCAAACTTTGTAAGTTTGCAAGTCATGTGATGGAGTGTTTGTTTTCGGCTTAAATTACTTTTACTCTTAGTCTTGCTATCCAACCATTTTTCCCCACATTCCCCGCCACAACTGAGGCATTTATCATGTCGTGGGACGCGAATGTATACTCCCTGCTGATATCAGCTTATGTTCTGTTTTAGAGGCCAGCATATCACATTATGTCATCTTTAATGTGTGGCCATCGAGATTTTGCCATAGTGCTGGCAGCGGATGATAATATTTGATGGACGAATTTCCTTGACGTCATTACAGTTATTTTAGATGCTTTAGTTACGGATCTACCGCGGTGGCACAGTGGTTAAGGTGCTGTGCTACAAATCGGAAGGTCGCTGGTTCGATCCCAGCTGGTGTCATTGGAATTTCCATTGACATAAAATCCTTCCGGTCGTACTATGGCCCTAGGGTCTACTCAGCCTCTAACAGAAATGAGTACCAGGAGCATTTTCTGGGGGTAAAGGCGGCCGGTGCTTAAGGCTGACAACCTTACCACCATCCTGTGCCGTTGTCATGATATCTGGGAACCTTAACTTCCTGGAACCCTCTGGGCCACTCCAGGCCTGTAACGGGACTGATTTACCTTTAGTTACGAATGTACATGACATTTAAACTCATTTTCTGACCAATTCTTATATCTTGCCATCCGATTTAGTTGCAGCTGTGTCATGCTTCCCCGTACTGTGACACTGTGACATATCATTGTGTTATTGTGTACAGTATGTCTTAAGGCCCCGGGCTTGGATTCCGTTGCTGGGAATGTCAGTTCGGTTACCGATATGTGTAGAATGCAGTGCCCTCTGCGGCACCATCGTCCAATTGGAGCTCGGAAACTTATTCGTAACTAAACCAATAATCGATGAGCATAGAAAGCATATGGAAATTATATTCAGGCATTTATCAAGGCGTTTGTTACTGTGCTCACACCGCATCCAGGAGGTAAAAAATGCCCTGTTAGGCGAGTTATTAAGCGAGCCTACGCAGCCGATTGTGTGTGTGTTACATTGCTTATTGCTTATTGTGCACGAAATCGCATCTTTTGCAGTACTTATTGCACTTGTCGCGCATGTTAGCCTCTTCTTGGTTTCTCGTTTTGTTGAACAATACGTTCTCAGCTTCATTAGTTAGCCTGATAAACCTGGAAAGAGTGGGTGGCCTGTTGAAAGTATCTGTACTTGAAGGAACGGCTGTGAAATTCTAAAACATCAATGGCTTTCACCTGCAAGTGGATGTTGTGACTAGCGAAATCCAGAGGTTTGCCCAAAAGCATGAAGGAAGACTCCACCGTCATGAGAACGTTGCGACCATGCAGCTCCTGGACAACATGGTTATAGTGCGCAGACTCCAGAGGAAAAAAAACCTTTGAGCTAGTTTATGTGTTAGTGCAAAAGCAGACAGTGATAGCGTAAGTGTTAGTGTAAGAGCAGAGGCGGTGCTAGTGTAAGAGCAGAGACAGTGCTAGTGTAAGTACACAACAAAACGTGTACACATTATTGTAGCAGAAACAGAGAGGCGTTAATGGGTGAGCTCTTAGGTTTAGTGCAGATTAGTAATTTAGGTTAGAATAAGATTGCTTTATAGTCCCTGTGACTAGATTATAATGACATAAAGCTCTGAAAGGCTTTATACATAAAAAAAAATCAATGGCTATCGGGTCTAGAATGGATCCGGATCCCTCAAGGGCCTGGAAATGACCGGAGCCGTATCTAACATCCGTGCATGGGGCAGGAAGCCGTGTTGACTGTTGGTCTTGAACTGCCCTGGAGGCAATAAGGGCGTTCAAACTAATCACCAGTCAGCACGGCGCCATAGAGCCGAATACTGTAATATTTATAAACAACCCTGTTAATACGTGAGTTGAAATGTAATTTCATGTATGAAGAATTTGAAAGGTGTGTTGTTTGGAAAATGCTCTACGCAAAATGTTTCAATTTTTTTTTGCTGTTAACAGATAATGAATTGTAATTTTACGTCAATCAAGTGATTTTTTAACTTCGGTGACCAACATGCTAACCAAATATCATTTTAATTATTTTTATCTCCATTGGTCAGAATATGTACGTTCATACACTCACAGCACTAATGTTGCTCTTTTCAAACTACCGGCGTGCTGATAAGTCCTTAGCCGGACCAGGAAGGAAACAAGCTCGGAAGCATGTCAGGAACGCGCGCGATTTCAACAACATCGAGACCCGAGCTGTCATCAAGTTTTTTTTTTCCTGCAAGGCAAGGCGCCGAAGGAAATTTACGCCATTCTGAGAGAAACATTAGCTTATTTCTTTCCTGGTCGGGCTAAGGACTTGTCAGCACCCATGTACTACGTAGGTTACAACAGTGAGTTATGGCGACGTTAGAATGTCTTCTTGTTTCCCCCTTTGAAGGTCTGCAAATGCGAGTTTTCTTTGATGAGTTCCGATCACAAAGTAAGTGTACATGGCGTATAGAGTCGTAACTAAAGAACCTACAGTGGTTGTGATTGTATGAAAGGAATTCGTCGCCGAAAGGTTATGGTCTCTTCCCAGCGTTGAACAAAATATTGACGGTTGTAAACTTGTGATGAGGTGTAAAAAGATGTGACGCGGTGATTGACATCACAGAACAGGTACTTCTATCAGGAGGGAAGCGGACAAGTCTCTCCCCAGTGCGTTACAGGCCTCTACCTCACTTGTTGGCACTGTTTGTTGAGTAGAGAGACAGCAGTACAACTGATGTGAACTGTTCTATTAGAGTAGTGTTTCTCAACCGCCGGGCCGCGGCCCGGTACCGGGTCCTGGCATCAATTATACCGGGCCGCGAGAGGTTCTCCTTGAATTTGTCATTTTAGTTTTCTAAGCAATTTTCATGAATAAATGTTTTATAGTGGAAATATTCTGAGGAGAAAAATATTTGTGAATGTGTCGAAAAACTCAGACCCATATGTTGGCCCGAGGAAACTACAATATGCTACAAGATTTCATTAGTCCAGTGATTGATAACTAATTTACGTGTAATTTTATATTTGTCAACATGCCACACCGTATACGTAAGTGTACTGATACTCTTTTTGATTGTGCCATAATTAATTATTAATTCTTATGTTAGTTTAATGTATGAACTTAAAAAAATGGAAAGGAATTTACCGGCCCGCGGTCTCACAAAGGTTGAGAAACACTGTATTAGATTTCAGAGCCACAGGTATATGCAATTTAAACTTATTTTTGACCCAAGAAGTAGAAGCGTATCCGTGTTTAACCATACTGCACACAGCAGAACACTCCCATTATAAGCACAGCTCTTCAGCCTGAAGGAGGACAGGGTACTTTCCTTCGGTCTGTTTCCAGCGGCACGTTTGAATGTGCTGTCTTTTTGACCAAGTAGGACGGTTCCTTCCAGTCATGAAAACTTAGTAAACCAGTAGATTTTACATACCGGTACGGATAACTCCCGTCTTCTTCCTCTCATTTCTTTCATACATTGCGGTTTTATCACAACTGTATCCGGTCCAGTACAGTCAGAATGCCTTGATTCTGTAAAACCAATCTTCATGTTTGTGCCGTGCAACGTGACGATTAAAACACTTTATTATCCAACAGCTGCACAAATATATAATTCGTAGATACAATTAGAATTATTATAAAATATTTAAAAATATTTAAAAATTTCCCAACATATTTCGGATCACAAGGGATCCATCATCAGGGAGCACTGTATGAAGTTCCCTGATGATGGATCCCTTGTGGTCCGAAATATGTTGTAGCAATTTTAAATATTTTTAAATATTTTATAATAATTCCAATTGATTCTACGAATTATATATTTGTGCATCTGTTGGATAATAAAGTGTTTTAATCTGTAAAACCACTATCATGAGCCCTGACAAAAAGAAGTGACTGTTGTTGATTTCGGAACTGGTGGTTTAAGTCAACTAAATTCTATTATCAGTGTACTGTGGTTGCTGCAGACAGAATTCAGACATGACTAAGACTTCTTCCACAATCAGGAATCATTACTGTTATTTATTAATTATTGATCAAATTTGTTCCATTTTCATGCAGAAGTGAAGATGGTTGATATGATTGGAGAGCCATATGTATGCCCCTTTGCAGAATTACATCTTAACGGTCCTTCCCTAAGTTTCCGTTTGGTCGCTTTGGGCCCATATCCGGTTGTCCACTGCCGTACCTACTGATGGTTCATTGCTTAAGAACTCGCGACCTAATTCGGTAGGCACGTTATTCGAGTTTCGTTTGGCCGCGAGGCCCACCCCGCTCCTGTACAGAGTGTGCCGTGTCTCCCGGGATTAAAGTGGCCAGAGAGTAGTACTGACTACCCTTCTAGGGCCGGGGTCAAGTACTGTTAGAACTATCCATCTACCGCCCCTCTGTACCTGTTTGGCTTGTAACGGAACAGCCTCTATCTTACTTGTACTGTACTTAGAAAAGTGATGGGACTGTACCTCAGCTGGGGTACGACCTCTTGTATGTAAATCCTTTTCTCTTCATAACTCACTAGTCATCCTCACATCGAACCCCGTAGTCTTGTTGAAGTGTTGTAAAATATAACATAAAAAGACGCATTTCTGCACCATTTTGGGGTGCGATTCGCTAATTATTTGGAATAAACAAGAGAGAGATTTTATGTTCGATGGCTTTTGCCGTCAGTGACCTACTATGGTTTATGGGATAATTATGCAAACTGCATCTTTCTACTGTGCTCCAGAACCACCGGACCTATTTTCCACCACTTGTCCGACCTCCACACGCTACGTGTTTTACGCTATTTGTTGACAGAATCATGCATTAGCGCTAACATCCTGAATGTGCGACAGTAATAGAAAGTAGACGCAAGGTTGGCTAAGCTGTGAGAACACTTCCTAACTTATTTCTTCTTCTTCCTTTTTATTTTTGCTCTTTGGAGCCGCGCTTGTATAGTTGGTGTAGTAATAAAACTAGGGGCTGGACGATCCTGGATTCAAATCCCGGCACGGACAAAATTTTTTTATCGTCTCCTGAAAGCCTAATCAGACTCCTATTCATTTGGGGTCTGGGGCTCTTTCCTCGGGGTTAAAGCGGCCTGGACGTGTGGCTGACCACTCACCTCCACCTAGTGCGGAAGTTAAGAATAAGTGGAGCTTTACCTCCTCTCCGCTTATATGCCTTCATGGTGCATCTAAAGAAAACTGCATGTGCATTTGTTACCTTTTGTTCTTTGCCGCCAGTATTAATGGAGTCCATCCAGAAAGTGAACTGCATGAATCGTGAAATCAGCCTTCCTTGATTTTAGCTGTCGAGTGCAGGTGGTGTGACATTAGAAACCACCCTCATGATTAACAAGAGCGAAGGGAGTGGGGGGGGGGGTGACGTTGTAATCCTTATCCCATTAACACCTTCACTCTGGCACTCCTGTCGCCTCTCGTCCGCTTATTGTTTTAACACGTGTTCGTTCCCCCGTTCAGTGTGTAACAGGAGTAGGTTCTCAGTCATCTGGCTGCCTTGTCGTGACGGCGCGCCCACGGACAAGTCGTCCTCTTCACTGTGCCGGAACGTGCAATTTAAACCGGTGCTTTATACACAAGTAACAGCAGTGCGATCCTGGACTATGTTCAGTTCCTGCTCTTCACTGCAAAATATATGTCTTTCCGTCTGCTATGGCCTCGTAGAAAATGTAAATATTAAAACTACACTTTCGTAGACTCCATATCTTTTGTGTGGGGTGTGAAACACGGTAATTTACCTTGAAATAGTAATATATATTGAAGGTGTCCGAGAATATTTTACGGAGGAAAGACTTTACTATAAGAAGAAACTAGCAAAAAGATTCATCAGAAAGGTACTTAACGAGTAGCTTAGTAATTTATATTCTTCGGTAAATATTATTCTTTTTCTTGTATGGTGATAAATACCAGGGCGAATCAGACCTTTCGGTTTTCTGGGGTTCTGAACCTCGCATTAGGCAATCGGTAACACTGCGGGCAGGGGATTGGCCCTTCGCAATACGCCTACTATGGTCATAAGACAACGTCAGCAAAGGACAAACGCATACATCCGTGCCTTTAGTGTTGTTCGAATGCATGGTCGAAGTGTTTAATAATAATAATAATATTTATTTTAACTGCAATTGGGTTTTCACCCTGTGGCAGTCGTTTTTAACACATATACAAGAACTTGAAGCTGTACTACTAAATTTACATCGGGAGGGATACATGAGAAGCATGTAGTGGCAACTTGGA
>Ga0123352_10004082_pt1 | contig 21397 bp, 11 predicted proteins | sample TergutLab28metaG_FD_89700 | JGI IMG/M metagenome (GOLD analysis project Ga0123352, IMG submission 89700) | Labiotermes labralis P1 segment gut microbial communities from Petit-Saut dam, French Guiana - Lab288 P1 | ecosystem: Host-associated > Arthropoda: Insects > Digestive system > Gut ...
AGCCGAGGTGTGCGCATCAGCAGTAGTAATGCTGGATACACCATGTTCTGAGGTAGAGTGCAAGACTACTGGCTACCCACTCCACTCGCATGTTTCCCCTTCACTTCCCCTACCGTGCGTCACCGTGTGCCATCAGGTTTCACCTTAGCTCTACACCTTGATGTTGAGATTGTTGTAACAGTATTATGTACAAAAGAGAGGTGTTGAAATGTGCTATGATATTTTCGAAAAATTTGGGTGCAGCATACGGACGGAAGCGCACCTTCCACTGCTGCTTATTGCTGCGATCTTGTGAGACTATTTGTAAACACTACTGTCTCTGCTAACATGAAGAATATGGGGAGCGGATTAATCAAAGGCACTGAAATGGTTCTAAATGCAATTAAAATTATTCTTGTGTATTGGTGTTATGTGCAGTGCCATCCTCTGATGAAACGTGTTAAATACAATTTGACATGACATAGATCGTCTAACCAAGGAGTGAAGAATATTACGTAAAGAAAAACATGATAATTTTTTTGTTCCTCATACATCACTTGTCTTCTTCCTTCTTCGCATTTGTCTGACATCTTCATAAGCACACAATTGAATAATTTCATATTTATGTAACCCTGCAAAGCATAATGGTTGCCAAAAGTAATATCTATTTTTGATGTTAATGAAATTTTGAAATTTTCTTGAACATAAATTTTTTTTTCATATTTCGTATTGGTATCAAAATAAATGGTGATGGGTTGATTAGCCTTTGAAATTGCAGCATTTTTCTCTTTATTCCGTAGGTAGCACTAAAATTGTAAGATATTTTTGTGTAAAATTCAAATGGTTGAATTCGCTCGCTACTTGAACACGTGTTTGATGCCTAGAAGGGATAGTGTAGGACAACTAGACACACGTCTTCATCACGTTTAGAGATTTATAGACTTTTCAAACCACACACACGAACACACACACACACACACACACATATATATATATATATATTGTTATTACTTGTAATTCACTCCTGTTGCAGCAGTGTCAGTTCAGTTACAACTACAGAACTTCAGTACATTCCTACATAAATTAATTACGAAATTTCTGGGTTTTGCCTATCGTCTGGGGTGTCAAAAAACAAACCAAATTTTAGAAACTGTATCTGTTTTCGTCATCAGATGAAATGGGATGGAGGCACTTGCTGAGTTTTTAGGATGAACTAATAAATTTCACCCTAGAATAGACCATGAAGACCCAGAGGGGGTGTAGAGGTATAACTCTACTTTTTCTTTAACCTTGGCTCTAGATACGGTTGGGTGGTCAACGCCACGCCCCGACCGCTTTGCCCCCGGGAAATACCCTGTACCCATTGTACTGTAGGTTGAGTGGGCCCCATGGCCGTTCTTGAGGATGCGAAAAATTTTGTCCCCACTGGGATTCGATATCCGGACCACCTAGATCGTAGCAAGCCGCTGTACCGACTGATCTATCCCGGCCACGAGCTGATACAAATCTATGGAAGTTGTTTGTCCGTACAGAAATGCTCAATGTCTAGCGGTTCGTAATATCCATTTCTCTTGGCCATATCCCCCAGCAAGTGAAATTTTGAACCTTCACCAGAGGAGGAAAACATCAACTCTGAAAGTTTCTGTTGAATGTGGAATTCTAGACTACGGTCCCGGCGGCAGTGTAGTTGCTAGTAGGGCCACCCGTACCGGGCAGGTTATGGGCAGATATAGGGCCACCCGTACTGGGCAGGTTATGGGCAGATATAGGGCCACCCGTACTGGGCAGGTTATGGGCAGATATAGGGCCACCCGTACCGGGCAGGTTATGAGCAGATATCCTGGCACTCCAGGTTGTGGAATAGGCTTGACGCGGACGTTCTCGCGTCAGAAGAATGCCACTCTCTCGACGCCCGCGGCAACGACGAAAGCGTGGCCCCAGAACTGGCCGAAGCGCCATAGAAGAAGAAGAAGAAGACGAAGAAGAAGAAGAAGAAGAAGACAACGATGGAAAAGTCCACAAATTAACTGAAACCAAACAGAGAGCAAATTTGCACATTGTCCACTGATGAGCTCGCAGTGAAATCAAATGTGTCTATTCAGTTGCGGTCATTTCTGACCATGAACGTAGAGCAGGGGTATTGACAACGGTTAGCTTTCTCGTTATTAGCACTCCACACTACTGCTGTACCATCACAACATTTCTTTTTCTCTCCAAACACATTTCACTTCCTCTCAGACTCAAATTAGGAATGTACCTTACTTGCCTTATTTTACCAATTAAACCTAATTTTAAATGAGTAGGCCACATTCTGGTTCATAATCAACCATTTACTACACAGAAGTTCTACCCCACACTTTCCATCTCAGACACCCGTAATAACACATGGTGGACGTCTTCCTCTCCCAGACATAGCAAGAATCTTCCTTTCACGTATCTCATCCACGCACCTACAAATAAAGAAGGTAGGATATGTGGGAATGCTGTAAAGATTCAGGCACTGTCACGCACTGTTGTTTAATCATCAGGATACCACGAACACTTAGAATATTGCATTGAACAAGAAACAGACGCTTATATTTGTCTGTGTCGTTTGATCGAAATATAATATAATATAATATAATATAATATAATATAATATAATATAATATAATATAATATGCACGTCTTAATGCCCACAGTGTTCTGTATGTTTCGGCACTTGCTATGGACCACCGTTAGGTCCAAGTGTCAGAAGCAAAAGAGATGTTAACTTTTACGTGCAGAAAAGTTACTAGTTAAGAAGGACCGAGATGTCAGCCTTAAAATTTTATTGTGAAATGGGCTGAAACTGACTGACTTTAAAATGCCCGGAAATGTATGAAATGCACCGAAATATGCTGTATTTATGTGCCATTTTGTGTATGTGTAAAGGCCACATGTTTCCTTCTGCTTGGTGGGTACAGGGGCAGATATTTTATAGAGACTCTTACTACATTTTACTTATATTTTAGGGCACAGTATTTCCAGCCCCGGCACTTGTCACAATAGACGTACGAGGCCAATATTCTGTAACATATTCCATTTTTCTTCTAAGAAGGCCAGCGGGATGGGCGTTGTACAGGAGACGGAAGAATACTTGCCTGCTTGCGGAGGGACGACTAAACAAATACTTTCATAATTGTCAGTACACAGCTTCATTATGTTTCCAGGCATTCCAACCAAACCATTTCAGGCTTGTTTTAAGAGCAATTTGGAAGATTAAGAGATTAGTGTTTTTTTACCATTAATGTTTCTATATATAAAAGGTTATAATTTTTATAGTCGTACCGGACGAAGGCCTTATAAAAAAGTCGAAACACGTAGTATATTTTAGATATTGAAACGTACAGGTTTCTGCTGCGGTGTGAAGAAGATCGTCATTCTTATGGGATCCTTATCGTTGCATCGTGCATTTCATAGAGTCATTTAATTAGCACACCAACCAGTGCACATACATAAAATTTCACATTAAAACACTTAAAATCGCTCAAACATGTTTCGATCCTAAGATCATCTTCAGGGAGCTACACTGTTCCTTGCTAAAGTCACATTTTTAAAAACACTCACTGGTTAATTTCCCTATATTAACATGGTGCTGTGGCAGCATGTCGTATTGTGTAAGTGTATGTTGCTGAGAATGCGCCTGACTATGGGTGTGCGTCGTGTGTTATGTTACGTTATGTTATCACATGACTCACACTCATAGGCAGGCGCATTCTCAGCAACGTACTCTTGCACATACGACATGCTGCCACAGCACCCTGTTAATATAAGGAAATTAATCAGTGAGTGTTTTTAAAGACGTGATTTTTAGCAAGGAACAGTGTAGCTCCCTGAAGATGATCTTAGGATCGAAACATGTTGGAGCGATTTTAAGTGTTTTAATGTGAAATTTAATGTATGTGCATTGGTTGGTGTGCTTATTAAATGATTCCTATGGGATGTTACGAAGCGCACAGAGCGACAATCCATTAAAATGTACGTCTTAAGAACAGATGTGACTAAATGACCTGTAATTTTTCTGCTTATTCACTCAAAGCAGTGGGATTTCCCACCCTAAGCCAGTAGTTAAAACTATACAATATCGAGTCGCATGAAACTTCGTCGACGAAGTCCCCATTAGAAGCCGAAGTGACGGGCACACTGATGAAGACAATAAGCCCAAATTGCAGTGTTTCGATGCTGACGAGGCAGGATTCTAGGATAGTCAGCGTATCAATTATGTGTGTTTATCCTTTTGCTATTCAGAAGGAAAGATGTTGGAGTAGGAACGAACGCGGAAGCCTCGGGCTTTGTTTACTTTGGGCACAGACAGTGCAAACCGTCAACACGATACTTCATGTACTGATGACGTCATATTTATACATGGCAAGCCCAAGTTACGCAATGAAACGTAAATGAACTAAATGGCGTGTAAAAGTATACAAAACTTTTCTTTCATCCCAGGATCGTAAGAAATACTGTTTACAAAAGACAATGGATTCACTTTAAGGACCATCTTACCATTATTTTTAATAATAATTTAACCCTTTAAACACCGAGTTAAATCCCATCTGCCATTTGCTGGCATTATTAGAAGCTCACCATATTCTCCACGTTAGCAGGATAAGGGTTAATGACGCAGTCAGTGTGTCGAACTTTCATAATGTAATGCTGGGAAGAACAGTGAATGAGGAATTCGAGAGCATTTGAAAGGAAACGATCGTTGACTAACCGATGTACTATCCAGGATTTTTTTTTAGATTGACTGAGGAAAAGCATGGGAAAACTCAGTCAGGATTGAAAGCGTCAAGGCTGGTAATTGAACGGTAGCTCCTCAGCCCAACTTGAAAATTTCATCACTTCAGGCAACTTTCTTGGTACCTTTCTACGACTAGTCACAAGATTTATCCTTTCAGGAAACTTGCTCCTTAACTCCATAACGCATGCTGGAAAATTTATAACCTCGTACAACTTGCTTGGTGCCTCCCTAGCACAATTTTTGAATATTTATAACCTAGAAATACTTGTTCGGTACCTTCCTGACAAAAGTTGGATGATTTGTCACTTCAGGAAATTTGCTCGGTACGTCCCTAGTACAAGCTGGAAACTTTATCATTTTAAATACAGTTAGTATCTGTTTAAAGGTTCGCGAGTTGTGACATACTGACAGACTTTCATACTAACATGGCGGGACTTCTACGCACAATTTTATAACTTTTCTGGCGAAGGCCTCATAAAAGGTCTGGAACTTCTCGGTATCCCAAGTGCTTTCTACTTCAAATTTCTGTATGAATATCTTGTGTTGATGTCGAAGTGAGATTTCTAATTCTTCGCAACTTCCTTTGATTACATGGCGAAATTTGCTTGGTGATCTAATAAACTATAACCTTCCTCGTTAATTAATTTTCTCTACACGTGGAGAAGACCTTTAGAAGTTCAACAGGGAACTATTCCATTCCTACATTCCGATCTCAGTTTCTATTATTCCTTTCCTCACTCCGTCCGTTTAGTCCTAAGTCTGATTTGTGTCATGTTAAAACGGCGAATTAAGCTACGTCTTTTTCCTTCCGATGGCACTTTTTTTTAAACAAAATGCAGTTCACTGAGTAAGTAGGCTTCATAACGATTACATTTATCCTTTGTACAGGCGTTGGAATGACGCCATATTCATAGCCAATCATAAACCGTCTCCTGTTATGTATGTATGTATGTGTGTACGAGTATGTATGTATGTATATACCGGTATATGTATATACATTTCCGTGTGTTCTGCAGTTGAAACACATTGGACCTGATAATTAAGGCTTCTGAAATCTTATGTCTATCGGACCGTGCGTCATTGTGCTAGTTGAAGAATAAGAGACCAACTTGATGTCAATAGTTATTAAGTTTTATTTCACTTCTATGCTCAGCATGCTTCGGCCATTAATACATCCATCATCAGGAGCTTGCGACTTTTCTGTTGTATCACCACAATGGTCGTGTGTTCTGTAAAGATGGAGGTTTTTAGCATTAGTGTAACTTATAGTATATAGAGGCGAATGCTTGGTGTGATGTGTTTAGTTGCTTTGTTGCAGTTGGTGTTGTCTGTTCTGGTATTTTTTACTTATAGATTATGTGATCTCATGTGTGCAGTGTGTTTTTATTGGTTGATTGGCGATGCTTTGCTAATGCACTCTGGTGTTGTGAGTTTGTGGTAATCTATAAGCAGAAAATACCAGAACAGACATCACCAACAGAAACAAGCGTACCAACTGCAACACAGCGACTAAACACATCACACCAAGCATTTGCCTCTATATACTATAAGTTACACTAATGCTAACAACCTCCATCTTTACAGAACACACGACCATTGTGGTAATACAATAGAAAAGTCGCAAGCTCCTGATGATGGATGTATTAATGTCCGAAACATGTTGAGCATAGAAGAAGTGAAATAAAACTTAATAAATAGTGACATCAAGTTGGTCTCTTATTCTTCAACTAAGGTTTCTGACTTCAAAATATAACATTAACAGAATTTTTTTTTTAGGATTTTTCAGGTGGACAAATATTCTACAAATATCCTTCTCAGTTTCTACACCGCATATGTTTGTAGTGTGACGCATTTCGGAGAAGCGTGCTGTCTCCATCTTCACGGTTCTTTAAACGAACTTCCAGATAGACGTCTAATTATACGTTGGTCTTATTTTGTTTCGTTTTTGGCGCCACAGCCCCCAGTGGGCCAAGACCTTTTCTTTCACGAGGTTTCTAGATCACACACAACGACGTACCACAGTCGGTAGGACTCTTCTGGAGAGTGATCAGTTCCTCGCAGAGACCTCTACCTGACAACACACAACACTCACAACAGACAAACATCCATGCCCTCGCTGGGATTCGAACCCACAATCTCAGCAGGCGAGGGGCCGCGGACCTACGCCTTAGACCGCGCGGTCTCTGGGACCGGCCTAATTATACGTAAAAGGTAAAAGTAAAGTGATCCCGTTACAGGCCCGGTGTGACCCAGAGGGTGGGTAGAGGTATAGCTCTACACTTCCATGACCGCGGCACTAAAAGGGGGTGAGTGGTCAGCAGCACGCCTTGGCCGCACTTTACTCGCGGTAAAGACCCGGTACCTATTGTACATGAGGCTGGGTGGGCCCCAGGGACGGTCTGCACAGGCGGAAAATCTCGTCTCCACCGGGATTCGATCCCGGACCGTCCAACAACTAGTCAGTCGCTACAACGACTGAGCTACTGGGCCCACCCTATTATAAGTAATTCCGTAAATTGTAAAGAGGGAGGTGGCAGGCCCCTGTGAAATATCGATGTCAATCATGAAGATGGAGATGTAGGCTCCCAAAAAACGTCGATGTCAAACCACGAACCTACAAGGTAACCGTATCTTATCGCAAATTGCCGTTAATTTTCCTTTATTGTGGTAAGGTATTACAACTACCAAAAGCGACTGATTAATTGCTCGGTTACATGAAGGACCGGCGGTGTAATTCGTCATCGTCGGCCCTGTGTAGTGACGCACACATCGAATGCGAAGAAAATGTCTTTCTCGAAGGTTATTCGGAGCGTCATAGAGGCATGTCAGTGGTGTGGGAAGTTTCCTGTCACTATAAGTACCACTTGCTTGCGCAGGAAAAGTGCCCGAATAAATCTGCTTACCACATTTACTCGTGTGTGATTAAACGGCGATTATTTCCCCAAACAACATCAAGAAACTAATCTTTATAACGGGGGTGCAGTGTGTTCTCTGCGAGTGGTTGTTATTTAACAACTCTTTCACTTACTGCAGTCATGTAGTGTTGGTGATACGTGAAAGAATGGGTATGCACCATTGGTGGAACGATAGTGACATGGGAGAACTGCAGTACCTTGAGGAAAATCTGCCCCAGTACTGCTGTGTCCAGTACAAATCCCACATGGATCGAACCTGAGCCTACGCGGTGAGAGGCCGGCGACTACCGCCTGAGCAGTGGCAGTGCTTAATTTGTGATGCAGGAAATGAAATTCCAGATTTTACATTTTCCATTCCGCCCACTGGAAATGCAATTGCTGTAACTCAACAAAATAAAAGCACACAATTGTATAATATTAAAAAGACCACTAACTGCTACATGTTTCTGGCCGTATTGGCCTTCAGCACCTCCCAACATATCAGTATGCTGCTTCATCTAGCTGTACTGCTGTACATATTCTATACTGAAGATTTTCCAGTACGTCTTCCACATTACGAGACCAATATACAGGGTGAGCATAAGGTCTTTCCCTGATTACAAACATGTATTACAAGAAAACTACTTGGAATAGAAACATATTTTTTTACCATTACTTAAGTTAGTTTCTAAAATATTATGCCATGTGTTTATCGTTATGTTACAGATGCATAACCTGCTATTGTCAAAATTGCGTCAATGAAGGAGAAAGCTCAGTGTGTTTTTTGGTATCACGAAACAAAATCACCGGTCACAGTGCAGCGGAAATTCAGAAATGAGTAAGGACAACCTCCGCCAGATGTTAAAAGCATCAAAGCGTGGTATTCAAAGTTTGTACAGACTGGCGGTGTTGGTGAGCTCAACAGAAGTGGCAGGCCCAGTGTGAGTGATGAGACTGTTGATGTGCAGAGAAACTGATTATCGATTAGACGTTCTCCGTACAACAAAAAGGAGCACATGTTGAAGTGTACTAATGTGTTGTAAAAAAACTTCTTGAGTTAAATATTAAAAAAATATATGTTTGTATTCCACGTACAGTAGTTTTCTTGTAATAAACGTTTGTGATCAGGGAAAGACTTTATGCTCATCCTGTACAAAGCATTTAATACATACCATTATTGTACTCCCTGTTGATGGACCAAGAAGGCTCGAAACAGGTAGTGGTTAGCGGAAATTGTAATATTATTGTAAATCTGATATAACTGTATGCATTTGTTAGTTTAAATCAAGGTAACTGAAGTTTCAATTGTTACTTGGACGAACTTCAGGCTTCTAGACGGTGCAACAGGATGACTAGGATTTAGACAGCCATCAGTGGCAGGCACAGTACTGACGGCCTTTCACCTCGACACTACGTCTGCATTTCTCGCGCGTGACACGGTTGTGCAAGAGAGGAGCTGTTAATGAGTCGTGTGGCTAAGACGGGCAGAGTACACAATGACGTAACGAGATTTCTGCATTGCAGTAACAGCAAGCCTGCGTGTTTGTCTTCGGGGTTGTTGTGGATCCGCCTACGGACCGGACTGCAACAGTCTGCGACGTTGCGATATTACTCCGCGAGACGAGCGGGCACTTCAGTTACCACGAGTCACATTTAAAAACCCGTATTTCCAGCTGCGGAGTTCGTTTGTATATTGTGTCCTAGCAAAAATAAAGAGCGATTATCTTCCTGTACTTCATTTACCTGCTGGTTTCTTTTAACCCAGACTGGATGGTACGAAACGATTCAGTAAATAGTTCTGGTTAAAATGAGTCTTCGTTAGGTTTTCTCTGAATTTCTTTAAATGTTTGAAAAAAGGTTGACCAACTAGATGACACTTACTTTATTATCTACTGCTCAACATGTTTCAGACGTTAATACGTCTGAAACATGTTGACCAACTAGATAATAAAGCAAGTGTCATCTAGTTGGTCAACCTTTATTCAAATATCAAGATGATGCACGGTCCAATACACATAAGATTCTTTAAATGTATTTAGCACTTAATATTAAATTCTGTTTTCAGGGTTGCGGTGCTGTGTAGTTTGGTAGAGAGGTACCGTACTTACTTACTTACTTACTCACTTACTTACTTACTTACTCCATGGAGCAGATTTCTTCTCGAGAAGCTAACAGATTTTCAGCTAGTCAAGAAATTCCCCGCATTTTATGGAAACCGAAGGTTCATTGCCCCATTCACAAGTGTCTGGGCGTACATTTCGTAACAAGGTACGTTTTTACGGCAAGGAGTTGTTAGCACCTCACCGAAACTCCAAGCTGGAAGACCACCCCTTGTCGGCTGTCCGCGAATGCTTATTCAATATATTCGCAGCTACCCTCTATACTGAAGGCCGTTCCTCCATCCTCAACCTGAGGACGCGCCATGCCGTGGTGACAGGGACCCACTTGTCATAGCGTCACATATATTTATTTATTGCAATTGTGTTCCCACCCGGTGGCAGCGGTCGGTGAACTTGTACGGAAATAGGAAAGAGACAGCTGTATACAGACGGAGAAACAATACATAGAACAACACAGAAACACAGAATACGCAATAGAGAAAACAAACACACAACACAAGAAAACAAACATAAAAAGAATATTAAAAAACAAAATATATGTCGAGTAATTAGTAAATAACAAATAGAAGCAAATAATAATGACACAACATACTGCACAGAACTTACATACAGCTACATAAATATAGAGCAGTGATAATACACACATCTCACCCAAGATTATCACTTCACCGCACTTCACTTTACTTCACTTCACTAAACTTCACTCTCCACATTTTACGTCCCTGCACTTTTGGACGTTTCGTCACCACGCTTCAAAAAGCTTCAAGTAATCGACCGGAACCCCAAAGACTTGACTGTTTTGTATAGGGAAAAGAAATATACTCTACCTTCGTCACATGCTTGACATAAACACCAATACAATATGGCAGTAATAAGATAGAGACCTTAGGGAGGCTTACGACTAAATTACGAGGGGGTTTCTTACAATATTCTCAATGAGCTCGGTAATCCTACAAAACTGGTGATCGTAAAAAAATGTGTTCAAACGAAACCTACAGTAATGTACGGATAGACCAATATTTGTATGATAATTTTCCTGTTCTCAATAGTCTGGAACAAGGAGATGTTATATAGCAGTTGCTCTTCAGTTTTGCTGTAGAGTATGCGTACCATGTGGAAGGTCAAAGGAAAGCAGGAGTTACTGCATTTGACTTGAACATAACAGCTTCTGATAGATGCTGATTACATTAATATACTGGGCGAACATACTGTGCTGTAGGCAGACGCATAAATCGGTAATAAAAGAAGCTGGTCTATACGTAGCGGAGAACTAAGTCTACACTTTTAGAGTGCGCACATGAATACACTTAGAATAATGTTATATGTATGTACATATTTGTTACTCTTAGGAGGGTTAATATTTAATTTGAAACACGATATTCGGTAGAGGACAAACCATCATAAAGTTATAAAGCTAGGGGACCAGAAATTATTATTATTTTATGCGCGTTTATATTTTCTGGAGGTTTAGCGGGAAGTCTCACTAACGATTTCTGGTATCTGTTATCTGAGATGGTTTATGACAGTGAAGATTCATGTTTTGGTATGGTGGTTAAGGACACCGCGTTGCAGTCCAGCAGGTGGGAGCAAAGTTTTAGTGCGACTGGCTAGGTGCACCTAGAACCCTGCAGATGGACCTCAGTGTACAGCTCTGCGTCTCAGCCGAAAATATCACAGGGTCAGATATTGCGGGAGGAACCAAGGGGCTTTGACTCCTACAGACCCTGAAATTAACCTTTAGACGCCTAACGTCAACTATGGTTGACGTACCGCACCGCTAACCTCCAAAGTTGTATTTTATATATTTATTCAACAAATATAGCTACTGAATACTTTAAACATGGTATACACTCTCTGTTTTTTTCTCTTCAAAATGCAGTTTTTTTAATAATTCTAACGTATTTGGTTCCTGTATTATTCACATTTTATATACAGGGTGTGCTAAAATTAAAAACAATAATTCCGGCGCCAAAAGGTTAAGGTACAAGCGATAAGCGTCTTCTTTATAGTGTCTCCACGCAGGTTGATAAAAAATGTACCGGATTGCCAGAGGATTCTGCTGCTTCAGAGTAGATGAAGACAGTACGTATACCACAGACGAAGTGGGAAGTGACATTTACATTGACTGTATCCATATTCTTTGTTAACACTGTTTACCAATGAAAAACAAAAACTATTGACCTTTCTTAACATACAACATTTAGAGTCCGTCACCTGTCTGACCGGCTAAGTGCGTGACATTTCGTAAGCCGGGAGACCTCGCCTTCTCAGAAGCTGCTTTATTTAAATCGAACAGTAGGTATAGCCGTCAGGTTTTATTTGAGAATATAATGTAATAAAGAGATGTTACATGTTTAAGTCTCTGCTGAAGAAGAATCGCCTCAGACTTGTCATTTGCTACAAGCTGGCGTAAGAATTATGCATGTGGCTAAGCCAATAATGTCTTAATGCGCCACAACTCTGAGATCAGTCGCTTGTCTGTCCGTTGGAATTAGTGGCGGTTGAAGTGGCCTTGGGTAGGTTTATTCCCGTTGCACTTATGTTTCCCTTGCCGTGTACCATTACAGATATGCGTCGCTTAACGACGGGGATACGTTTTGAGAAATGCAGAGCTGTGTGCACAAGGACTCAATACACATACTTACTACCGTTGAGGCCTGAATACTGGCCCATTCCGGCAACAAAAACATACATGTAATGACAGCCTGTAACATTTCAATATTCACAAACACACACACACACACACACACACACACGTGTATATATAAAGTTAAACCTTGGTTAGGCCATGAAGGCCCAGAAGGGGCGTGGGGGTATAAACTCTTTCTTTAATCTCGGCGCTCGATAGGTGTGGGTGGTCAACGCCACATCCCGGTCGCTGTACCCTCGGGCAAGACACGGTACCCATTGTACAGGAGGTTGGGTGGGCTCCAGGGCCGGTCTAGACGGTTGCGAAAAATCTCGCCACCAATAGGATTCGATCACAGGACCGTCCAGCCCGTAGCAAGTTGCTGTACCGACTGAGCTGTGTATGTATATGCTTACACTGTACACTTACTGCATGTGAAACACATAGCTTACAGTGCGTGGAAGATCAGTAGGGGCAAACCAAATAAAAGCGTGGGAGCATAGTGATGCGGATTAATAGAAGACGAATCAAAGAAGAAGCAGGGAAAAGAAAGGACAGAGAGGTGAAAATCAGATGACAAAATTATTTTATACAATGTCCAAACCGAAAAGGTAAATTTGTCCTTGAGCTTAATTAAGTACCACTGTATGAATAAGCACGGTGAGCTAGCTACGTACTCTCTGACAAAGGGTCCCGGTACGAATTTTACAGCGGGGTGTGCTCGCTCCAGTAGCTTATGTGGCCGCTGTGGAGTAGCTGCTGCCTCCAGTCACATACATACCGTCCGTTGCCTGGCGACCGTGCTGGCAGAGCACGGCGACTGCTGTCTGATGACGTGTCACACACGTGGGCTATTGAAGCACGTGCGATATGCGATACGAAGTGCAGCTGTGTCATTTTATCTGTGTGGCTGACTGCAACGTAAAAGTCAGCTCTTACATTGTGGAGGCCAAGGTTTGAGTCGCAGGGCTCTCTAAGTAATATTTAATATCGGCACACCGGCACTGGGTAGGTACGTTCCCAGTACGTCGAATGTATTTTTCAGTCACTCTTCCACTAATTCTCCATTCCCATCTGACACCGCCCCTAAAAGTCTTGTGAAATTTGCTGAAATTTTTTGTGTGTCATGGCGCTGAAGCACACAGGAAGCCGAGAAAACAAGGTAGTAGAAAAACAGAGAGAGATATCATTGCATAACTTAAGACGTCTTGAAGTCATTCGCTGACTTCTGAACAAATACGTTTAACCGTGCGCAGGTGTCGTCACCTGTAGAAATGTCGGACCACTTTTCATGCACAAGAGAGAAGCGTCGAAACTGCCTCATCACTCCATATTGGTTTTTATTGGTCGTGTTATTACGTGTAATGTTCACATGAGGTTCAACGTAACAAGTAACGCTGAACTCATTTTGGTAATTGTAATGCACTTAAATCCTAGCAAAAGCACTACAATAGATGGGCAGGTCGTATTAATCTCTGTTTGCAGCGCTTTTGAGAGGAGACAGAGAAAAAACATGCTGACTGGTCGGACAGCTTTTTGTTTTTGGTGCAGAATTTAGATATTGCGAGGTATATTTTTTTTTGCAAGCCGGTCCCAGTGGCCGCGCGTTCTAAGGCGTAGGTCTGCGGCCGCTCGCCTGCTGAAATTGTGGGTTCGAATCCCACCGGGGGCATTGATGTATGTATGTTGCGAGTGTTGTGTGTTGTCAGGTAGAGGTCTCTGCGACGATCTGATCACTCGTCCAGAGGAGTCCTACCGACTGTGGTTCGTCGTTGTGTGTGATCTCGTAACCTTTTGAATGAGGAGCCTCTGGCCCACTGGGGGCTGTCGCGCCAAATAAGTAATAATAATAAATAATGATAATAATATTTTTTCAAACATTGCTAAAGGGTAGATTGGTTTTGGCGGTAGTCTGTGAATATTATCAGATAGGCGAACGGCCATGCGCTCAGAAACAAAGGTAAGTCTTGATGTGGATTTGTCGTTAAGTTTTTCCCATCTGAGCGAAAATTAAAATGTGTCGACGTACATTAGTAAAAGTCGCGAATAAAAACATTTTGAGAACAGTTTAACGGGACTCAAGTTGTTACTTTAGAACAGACGGACAGACAGAATGATTTTAATAGGCACATGAAGCAAGTACGAGAACGCCCCTAAATTAAACGCCTTATGTAGAGGTAAGAGATTCATAACAAAATCCATGTCACTTAAACCGTAAATGTACCTTTCCGTGTCTATTACTTTCTTCTGGCGCAACAGCCCCCAGTGTGCCATGGCCTCCTCATTCACATGGTTTCTAGATCACACACAACCACGCACCACAGTCGGTAGGACTCTCTGGACGAGTGATCAGCCTGTCGCAAAGACGTCTACCTGACAACACACAACACTCACAACAGACAAACTTCCATGTTCCCGGTGGGATTCGAACCCACAATTTCAGCAGTTGATCGGCCGCAGAACTACGCCTTAGACCGTGTGGCCACTGGGACTGGCTTCCGTGGCTATTAAAAGGTAAAGTGATCCCGTTACACGCCCGGTGTGGCCCAGAGGGTGGGTAGAGGTATAGCTCTACTCTTCCATGACCGCGGCATTAGAAGAGGGTGAGTGGTCAGTAGCACGCACCGGCCGCACTTTACCCCCGGGAAAGACCCGGTACCCATTGTACAGGAGGCTGGGTGGGTCCCAGGGCCGGTCTGGACGGGCGGAAAATCTCGTCCCCACCGGGATTCAATCCCGGACCGTCCAGCCCGTAGTCAGTCGCTATACCGACTGAGCTACCCGGCCCACTCCGTGTCTATTACAAAGTGTTAATCAGAGACGAACCGCCTGTAAGTGGCCGTAATAAACTGCAGAGAAGACGTGAGGTACATATTTGCAACGTTTTAAATGATAAACGCAAACAGTTGATCCGATAGATGCTAATAATAGCGAAGAAAGAATAAGGGAAATGTCGCAGTTTAATTCCGGTCCCTCACGTGAACAGAGGAGTAGAGCCAATTCTGAAAAGTGATGTACCAGATGTACTCACCGTCCGTACCAGTAATGTCTGGGAGAACTGTTACTGTGTCTTGTAATTAAAGAGAGGGATAATATGAAGTAAAGTGGATTTAAGGAAACTGTAGCTAAAGATGTGATTTGTCCAGTTATCCGTTGAATTTCAAAGTATTCGACTAGTACCATCGATTACTTACTTACTGACTAAACTACTTACTTACTCCATGGAGCAGTCCTTCTTAAGAAGCTAACCGGTTCTCAGCTAGTCAGGAAATTCCCCGCATTTTATGGAACCCGAAGGTTCATTGCCGAATGTACAAGTACCCGCCACCTGTCCCTATTCAGAGCCAACTCGATCCAGTCTATACCCCCAATACCCGCTTTCTGAAGATCCATCTTAATATTATCCTCCCATCTACGCCTGGATCTCCCAAGTGGTCTCCTTCCCTCAGGTTTCCCCACCAAAACCCTGTATACGCCTTTCCTCTCCCCCATACGCGCTACATGCCCCGCCCATCTCATTCTTCTCAATTTTATCCACCGAACAATATTTGACGAGGAATACATATCATTACGTTCCTCATTATGTAGTTTTCTCCACTCGACTGTTACCTCGTCCCTCTTAGGCCCAAATATTCTCAACACCCTATTCTCCTCCCTCAAAGCGAGCGACCAAGTTTCACACCCATACAAAACAACAGGCAAAACTGTAGTGCTGTATATCTGATTACAATAACCACAATGACCACAACACCCATGGTGTAAAAAGTCCATTTTTGCAGTCGATTTTGGTAAGGAAAAAACTATTAGCTTCTACATGCCTGTCTGTCCGTCTGTCCCACAGTCAGTAGGTAAGAACTCAGCTCCCGACAGACGGATTTTCGTGGAATTTTATATTGGGGAATTGTGTGGAAGTCTGTATAGAAAATCCGTATTTGTCTAAAGTCGTACAAAAATGAAGGTGACTTCTCGTGTAGATCGCCGTGCCTTCTGACAATATCTCGCTGACTTTTTCATTGAATACGAGAACTTCCAGATGAATGTTTCGAAGAAAAAAAAATCCCACTTGTGTTGAGGCGTAGTTTGTCGTTAAATATAGACACTTATTAAGTAACTATGAAGAATGTGTCACGGACTGACAGGCCGTAGATGGTGTAACAAAATACGGCGAAAATAAATACGGTTTGCTGGCAGGTAATTAACAAAAAATGCAGTCTTTGAATCATAACAGCTTTCGACTGAGTGAAATTTTGAGCTTTTAGATACATTTTTCATGCCGGATGATGAAGGTAAAGATACGGTCATAATATGTAACACGTATCTAATATACACTTGAATATAGTTATTTAACACAACGCAACATGTTGTGATGTGCGTTAACAGTCGGTTAATGTTGTGATGTCATGATCCATTTAAATTGAAACATTTAATGTCAGTTACTTGTACCTAAGTTAGCGCAATTTGTTATATACATGGAGTAAGGACCTAAATATGCCTGTATGTCCTGTACAAAATGTTTATGTAAGTCGAATTTACAAAAAGTTGTTTTAAGTCAGATTTGCTTAATGTTCGTAAGTCAGATTTGCAAAATTTTGTTTGTAAATCAAATTTACAAAAGTTGTTTCTAAGTCAGATTTTAAAAAATGTTGCTTGGAAGTCGAATTGGCAAAATGTTGTTTGTAAATCAAATTTACAGAAGTTGTTTCTAAGTCAGATTTTAAAAAATGTTGCTTGGAAGTCGAATTGGCAAAATGTTGTTTGTAAATCAAATTTACAGAAGTTGTTTTTAAGTCAGATTTACAAAATGTTGCTTGCAAGTCGAATTTACAAAATGTTGTTTGTAAACCAAATTAACAAAATGTTGTTTTTAAGTCAGATTTACAAAATGTCGTTTGTAAGTCAAAGTTACAAAACGATGTTTGAAAGTCGAATTTAAAAAGGTTGTTTCATCATCGTCTTCCTCCATGCATTAGGTCGTTTGACCACTTCCGGTATCGACGCGTTGCCATCGTTTCCTGGGGCGTCCACGATCTCTTCGTCCTCGGGATTTGTAGTTGAGGGGCGTGTTTCGGGAGTCTGTTGTTATCCATTCTCTCACGGTGGTCGATCCAATTTTGTTTGTATTTGGTTCTTACGTCTTATATTCCAGGGATCTCTAGTTCTTTTCTTATGATTTCGCTTCTTATTTTGTCTAGTCTTGTGTATCCCTTATCACTTCCTAAAAAGCGCATCTCTGCCGCTTCTAGGCCAGTCATGTCTCTCTTCGTGGTTACCCACGTTTCGCTGCCATACAGTAGTGATAGTCTAGCTACAACTTTATAAAATTTCATTTGGTTATCTGTACGGGTTTTCTTTAACTGTTTTCTGATAGTGCCGCATATTCTTTGGAATCTATTTATTTATTTTTTGTCAAAGTCTGGTTCACCGTCTAAACTCAATTCGCATCCCAAATAATTAAACTGTTTCACTTGTTCTCATATTGATCCATCTATTTCTATTTTGGAGCGCATTACGTGTTTTCCTTTAAAAACCATAATTTTTGTTTTGTCCGTGGATATCTTAAGGTTATAGTCTTTGCTCATTTGGTTTAATATATAGACAGATTTCTAGAGTTTGTCTTCAGAGTCTTGCATAATTACTTGGTTGACTGCGAAGAGTAATGTGTTACGGTAGAGGTTTCTTTTAAGCACTATACCAGCGTCAACTTTGTGTTTTCGGTTTCTTAGAAGGCCGTCTATATAAATATTAAAAGCAGCCGGTGATAGATTACACCCATGTCGTACTCCTTGATTGATGTATATTTTTTCAAGAATCTTCCTTCCTGTATCAATTTGTGCACTGGTATTTTTATATTGGATTTTAATTACTTCAATTATTTGATAAATTAAGAATTTGCCATAACTGTTTTCGATTTACTCTATCAAAAGCTTTTTCTAGGTCCAAGAAGGCCATGTCAGTTTCTAGGTTAAATTCTCTTCTTTTTTGTTTAATGATAAATACATTATCAATACACGATCCGCCTATTGTGAATCCATTTTGTTCTTCAAGTAATATTGTTTCTGGTATAGTTTTAAAGTGTTGTGTAATTATCTTGGCATATATCTTGCACCCACTATTTAAAAGGCTGATGTCTCTATAATTCGAAGATTTATCGCTTTTGCCTTTTTTTTTTCCAAACAGAGATTTTACTCCTGCTTTTCCCCACTCTTCTGGAATCAATCTTTCTGCCCAAAATTTTGTTTATTAACTTAAGTAAACAGTGTGAGAGGGCAGGTACCCCTATTTGAAGAGCTCACAATTTAATCCATCTGGTCCAGCTGCTTTTCTATTTATCATTGACTTCAAGCTCTGTTCGAGTTCCTCATTAACGATTTCATCAATTTCTACAGATGGGGTTGGAGTTGTTTCTGATTCATCATTGTCGTTTTGCGGGGAATAGGAGCACCACAAGTTTTTGTAATGTTCTATCTATTTTTTATCTTCTATTTTATTAATTTCAATATTGTCCTTGTTTGTTCGGTTGAGGTGTTTTAGTGCTTTAAAGACTATACATTTTTCGCCAACAATATCAGCTTCTATTCTACATGTGAATCTATCCCAAGATTCTTTTTTTTTTGTTTTGGAGACTATTGTCTTAGCTATGTTCCTTTTTATTTTATATGTTTCAAAATTTTCTTCACTGGGGTTTTGTAGGTATTTTTGTTTCGTTTGTTTTCAATGGCTTTTTTCTTATGTACTCCTTCCAAATTCTTAGACGTTTCTTTCTTCTGTATTTTGTCTTTGTTCCAATTACTTCGTTGGCTGCCTTTTTATAGCCATTTTTATGTTCTTCCACTCTTCGTCTATTGATGAGGCTTTAGAGTATTCACTTAGGTTTTTGGCTAAACTTTGTTTATATAATCTTCGTATGCTTTCATCTTGCAATAAGTATATTTTGTATACAGGTTGTTTGTAAGTCAAATTTACAAAACGTTGCTTGTAAGTCCGATTTACATAATGTTTATAAGTCAGATTTACAAAATGTCGTTTGTAAGTCAAATTTACAAAATGTTTTAAAGCCAAATTTACGAGAAATTTGGGCTAAGACTTTTGGATTTTGTATGACTTGACATTATTAACGGAAAGGAAATTAATGTAAGCGAGTAAGTCATAAGTTATCTAAGTAAATGCATGAAAACTTACGAACATGTGGCAGCATTGAAGTCCCAGTGCATTTAATTGGTAAAGAACTGCTGTGTTTCATCCTTCGTTTGTTTTGACAGTGACATAAGCTTCTGTTACAATATACAAGACGGTTCTGATAATTACGTTTTGTGTTTCTCGTTACATATGAATGCAGATTTATTCCACTTTCTGTTGGTCTTGATACCGTTTCCGGTGGCCGCACCGTGGGTCTGCGGCCGCTCGCTTGCTGGGATTGCGGGTTCGAATTCCACCGTGGTAACGGATGTCCGTCTAATTCAATCTACACAATAAGACCAACAAATTCCTTTACGTGAAATGTGTTTATCTCATGTTATTCATTGCCGACATGTTTTGATCTCTGTCGCGGCCATCATCAGCGTAATTTACAAGAATACAAAGAGTCCAAACAGGCTGTTAAAATACGTAAATGTAACAATGTCTCTTGTGAGTGTCGTGTGTTGTCAGGTAGAGGTCTCTGCGACAGGCTGATCCTTCGTCCAGGGAGTCCTACCGAATGTGTGTGTGTGTGTGTGTGTGTTTGTGTGTGTGTCATTTATTATGGCCAGGTACAACGATAGCCCTGAACACCTACAAAGAGTGGGTAGAAAAGGTGAAAATAAAAAATAAATCAAAGAAGAAAGAAACACTTTCCGTTTAAGAGTATATAACATACGTTCGTAGAGGTGTCAAAACAAGGAATGTGTGTTCACTTGCACCGGTCAGTGGAGTACGGGGACCTATCGTGTATGTCGTAACAAAATGTAACGTACAAAAACGGAAGATTTAAGTCTATTGTTTCTGTCCATGTCGCAACAGAACCTAGTTGGCCTGCAGATTATGGAGGCTTCACGATCACACTCAGACACACCATTCTCGGTAGGACTCCTCTGGACGAGGGATCAGCGCGACACAGATACATCGATCCGACAACAAACAACGTTCAAGAGAGACAGACAACTATCTCCTTGGCGGGATTCAAACCCACAATCCCAGCAAGCAGGCGGCCGCAGACGCACACGTTAGACAGCGCGGCCACTGGGACCGACAGACAGCCCCAGCACTTAGATGTATTTTTTAATAATAATTGTACATTACTGCTGATACTTCATGATACTTTGTATGCATTACTGCTGATATTCCGTGATAATTTGGCTTCATTATGTTCAATGCATTTAATCAAAACTGCGATCTGCCAATCGTTAAGTTCCATTGCCGCACTCTACCGTATTACTTCAAGACATTTTTACGTGCAGGTACCTGATGATGGCCATGGCCGAAACATGTAGTACGAATTGATGTTTGAAAACACATAAACAGAGTTGTGGACAACAAGGTGTGTGTTATTCCTTTTGTACGAATTCACAACTTGATGTAAGAACAAAAGTCTGCCGTTTTTAATTTTGTTTTGAAATAGTGTGTTAGCAACACAGCTGACCATGTACCTGCTGTATATTCAAATACTTCAAAAACCTGTGGATGTACCCACTGCGATATTCACCATAAACTGACCAACTTTTTGTGGATACACATGCACTTCTGGCTAAGTTGTTGGGTAGCATGAACTATGTTCAATGGTCATTCTGTCGAACCTTGAGATGAGGAATTTTTGTTTGTTTGCCAGGCACTCAGTTCTATGGTGCTGAGGAGAATACTTGGACCTAGGAGGGACGAGGTAACGGGGGAATGGAGGAGACTGCATGACGAGGAACTAAATGATTTGTACTCCTCACCCAATATTGTGCGGGTGATAAAATCGAGAAGAATGAGATGGGCTGGGAATGTGGCGCGTATGGGTGAGGAGAGGGGGGTGTATAGGGTCTTGGTGGGGAAA
>Ga0123352_10004083_pt1 | contig 21391 bp, 9 predicted proteins | sample TergutLab28metaG_FD_89700 | JGI IMG/M metagenome (GOLD analysis project Ga0123352, IMG submission 89700) | Labiotermes labralis P1 segment gut microbial communities from Petit-Saut dam, French Guiana - Lab288 P1 | ecosystem: Host-associated > Arthropoda: Insects > Digestive system > Gut ...
GGTGGTGGGGGGGGGGTTTTTAAAAAGAAAAAGACAAACCTGTGTTTTGGGGTTGAAGGGAGGGGAATTTGGGGAAGGAAGTCGCCCCCCCGGGGGGGGTGTGGGTTGCGCCCGAGTGGGGGGGGGGGGGGGGGGTAAGCCGTACTTCCGTTTTCAGGCTGTCCCTTAAAGATACGTCACATTGCAGAAGCACGTTCTTGGGTTAACCTCGAAGACGTAAAAAATGTAGCTCCATAAAACCTCCGCAAAAATTGTCAAACAGCACAGCCTCATATCCCGGAAGTCTGTAAACGTCAACGATATAAAACCTCCAACCACACACCAAAATAATTCCATTTTACAATTATGTAGAAAACCCCAATTTCAACAAGTCTAATACACATTTGAGCGACATTGCACGATACAATGAAACAAAATACTTAAACATTTGCAGATCTGGCCAAGCTACTTTAATTTTTGTGTCCCCAACAACAGAATTAGCCTACTGCCAACTGAAGCCACTGAGTTACACATTTTTTTTTATAATTACTTACAGGAACAAAGCTATAATGAAAAACATGGAGAAAGGATCCTTGTGAATCGCCTTTTTAAACAGTCCTACCACAAGCTTAATCACGGACATTACAGAATTGCTTATGATAATCACACTTCTATTAAAAGAAGCCAATTTTCTTCTTTAATATTATTGGTTTTATTAAAACAATCCATTTCAAAAACCCAACAGAATGTCCAAATTTTGTGTACCTGATATATGGCATAAAGCAAAATATTACAACTAAAGGATTAGGAAGTACGGAAGAAAAGAATGAAAATTGAGAATTTACAAGTGTTCTTAAATTATGTTTCCTATTACAGAACACGATCTTAAACCAACCACTTAAGACGCTGCAGTTTGCTGCATTCTGCACCCCTGAAGATAAGCACAATTTTCCTTCAAACTGCCAGGAAATGAAAGCCCAGTGACACAGCGTCATATCCCAGAAGAATGGAGTCCTGTAGTATGAAAGCTTGGCTATTACACAAAGACAGGATTTGGCTTTAATATATATGACTAGAAACTGCTCAGTCATATCATGGGGTTAAGATAATATTCATGTAGTAATCCCTGGCACCTTTCATCAGCCATGTTTTGATTCATGATAACTGATTCTGAGTGACTGTGTCATGATTATGATGAAGGGGATGCAGTGCTCCACATGGTAAACACATGTATTGGGTGGGACACCTTACATCTGCAAAGTGAAGCTAGCTTGCTGGATTAGCACCATCGCCTCATTACTTCAGCACAATGTGTAGGTCACAAAGCTGCCTCTTGAGGTATTTCATTTGCTTTCTGTGACTGGTACCATTACCTCACTTCTTCATCACGCATGCTAGGAAGCTGCCTCTTGACATGTTTCATTTGTTTGTTGTACTTGGCGCCATTGTCTCACCTCTTCAGCATGATGTGCACGTCGTAAAGCTGCCTCTTGAGGTGTTTCATTTGCTTGCCGTGATTGGTACCATTTTCTCATTTTTTCAGCATGCTGTGCACGCCGTGATGCTGCCTCTTGAGGTGTTTCATTTGCTTGTCGTAATTGGCGCCATAGCCTTACTTCTTCAGCATGCTGTGCACGACGTAAAGCTGCCTCATGTGGTGTTTCATTTGCTTGCCGTGACTGGTACCATTTCCTCATTTTTTCAGCATGCTGTGCACGCCGTGAAGCTGCCTCTTGAGGTGTTTCATTTGCTTGACGTGATTGGCGCCACTGCCTCACCTCTTGAGCATGCTGTGCACGTCGTAAAGCTGCCTCTTGAGGTGTTTCATTTGCTTGCCGTGATTGGCGCCATCGTCTCTTCCGTTCAGAATTTCGGGCACGTCTCAAGGAATCTTGATTTTGAGATTCATTAAGCTGAGACAGTGATGTGTCATTACTTTTCAGTTGATTACCTTTCTGGGGATTAAACTGACTCAGGTTGAGCTTTCCTCCATCACTACTAGCAGGATTCATTGTTACATTAAGCCCTTGTTTAACACTGGGATTATGTTCCTGAAAATTACAATACAGAAAGGAGCAATTTACCTCATAAGACTTAAGTAAAACAACTCAGTTTCTGACCACTGAAAATCCCACTAGCTGCAGTGTTAATCCAAGTCTGGGGAACATTCACTGGATCTTTGGCCACTAAATCTGCCATCAGTAAAGTGCAACAGTGTTGCATGGAGCAATTTTACATGAGTACTGTCTGTATCATTATTTATGAAAAACCTTTGAAAAATTGTAATACAATTGCAGCAGAGGCAATTTGTAGAAATTATGCACTTTTTAGGAAATCAAAAACAATGAACTCTGTTTATTAAAATAAACACCAATTGTCCACTACACAGCAAAAGGAATTTAAGTTTACCTAAAATTGAAGATATTTTTTATATAAGACCTGGTATGGTATTTATTGTCAAAAAACAACACCAAATGTCAATGGCTGTTAAAATGTGAACCTAAAGTTTCATATTTAAGATTTCAATTACAACCGCTTTTCAAAAAAGGTTACAAATTATCACTATTTCATTATTTCAGTAAAGCTTAATTTCTCACAACAATTTGTAAAATACAAATTGAAAACACTCAAAGAAAGATTAAATTAGGGATTAACAATACACATACATTTACACCTCACATATACCGATAATAATACTCTTATAACTTAACCACTACCTCAATCCCAGGTGTGACTTCACTCACAAACCATTTTACAGAGGATAGGGCAGAAATACATGATGGTTTTCAAAATAAAATAACTAAAGAACGAAAGGTTCCAGTTTATTAATAGATATATAGATATATTCACAACTCAAAGGAGAATTAATTGCAGTCATCAGCGCTTGAAAAATGACATTATTCAGGTGATCTCAATCACCGCCTTGCACTCTTGCATTCGATCTGGCAGACAGGATATTTATTACACATTGCAACAAGTCATTAGGGACGGCTTAAACACACTGCTGGCAAGACATGTCTCAAAAAAGGAGCACAAAAAATTAACTTCATGGATTACTTGACACAACAAAATTAAAATGGAACTAGAAGTAATTCATAATAATAATAAATAAAATATTTGCAAGTAACCATTTTCCTTTCCTGCAACATATTCCCATAATTAGTACAGGTAACTGCAAGTACAGACCGTACTTGCAGTTTCACTTGGTGATTGTGGTATTGCAGTAGATTACAAATTATAGTCCCCAACTTAAGATCCACAGTGCCCACTACTGGTCCCTGTCATGAGCAAAATGAATTAAATCCACACTGGCCTACCTACCTACCTACCTACTTTTTTTTAAAACCCACCAGTATTATCGTCCCATCCATATGCACTACTACCATGTTTATTATTGTCTTCAGGCTGCATACGCAAAGACTTCCATGCATTTTACAAATCTCAGGCACACATGAACTGTCCAAACCATCTTCCTTGTTCTGTATGATTCTAGCTCTACCTGCCCAGAAGCATTAGGGTATGAAGCTCCTTATTATGCAGTTTCTTTCAGCCTATTGTCAGTTCCTCACTCTCAGGCACATACATTCTCAGACTCCTGTTTTTGGACACCTTCAATCCATGTACTTACTTCCCTTAATGAGAGAAATTTCACACCCTTGTACCTAACTAACTCCATGGAGAAGAGTCCTTCTAGAGAAGCTAATATGTTCTCAGCTAGTCAAGAAATTCTCACATTTTGTGGTGCCCAAAGGTTCATCACCACATTCACAACAGCCCACCATCTTTCCCTATTCTGAGCCAGATCAATCCAGTCCATGTCCCCCCCCATCCCCCTTCGACAGATTCATTGTAATATTATCTTCCCATCTATGCCTGGGTCTTCCAAATGGTCTCTTTCCCTCAGGTTTCCCCACCAAAACCCTGTACGCATCTCTACTTTCACCCCATAAGCACTACACACCCTGCCTACCTCATTCTTCTCAATTTGATCACCTGAATAATATTTGGTGAGGAGTACAGATCTATAAGCTCTTCAGTACTTCAGTTTTCTCCACTCCCCTGTTACCTTGTCCCTCTTAGGCCCAAATATTCTCCTCAGCACCCTATACTCCCAACACCCTCAGCCTACATTCCTAGTTCATGTGAGTGAACAAGTTTCACACCCATACACAACAACAGGAAAAATTATAGTGCTGTACATCTTAAGCTTTATGTTTTTGGAAAGCAGACTGGAAGACAAAAGATTCCGCACCAAAAGATTGCAAGTATTCCCGGACTTCAGTCTGCTCTTAATTTCTTGCCGAATTAAATTTTGATTTGTTAAGAATGTTCCCAAACATTTGAACTTCCACCCTTTCAAAGGAAGTATTTTCAGTCTTTATATTGTGACTCTGTCCTGCATTCTGATCTCGAGACTTGACCATGTACTTAGTATTATCAGCAGTTACTTCTAGTCCAATCTACTTAAGAGCAACTACTTAAGCTTCTGTGTTTTTCTATATTGTATGTATGTTCCTGCCCAGTATGTGAACATCACCAGCATTAACTATAAGCTGATATGCATCATTTAATTTCAAGCTCTCCTGGTTTGCCTGAACCCTTAAAACATAACAGGTAAACAACACACCTTATATCTGAGGTCAGTACGGTGTAAATATTTGGATTACAGACTTTTGGTAAGTGATGCCATGCAATGTGGAAACCAGTGTTTCAAACGAACTTCCAGCCTCTGTCTTGTACACAAAAGAAACATCTTTTAATGAAAAGATGGCAGCAGCAACATGCTCTGAAACACTGGTAACTTCCTACCAGACCACACAGCATCATATCCCATAGGTAATAATTCAGGTAAAATGACAGATTTGTACTAGCACAGCACATGAAATGTGCACACACAACTCACCTCATGTTCAGACTTTATTACTGGACTTGTTATTAGCAAAGGATCTTTTTCCTGTTGTATATCTGCAATGTACTCAACTTTTATATAATTTAACTCATATCCATCATGATATGGCACAGGTGCAACTTTCAGGAAATCCATGCAGTTCTGTAAAAACACCAAGTTCTCATCAATCATGACTGTGCTCCATCATTACATGAAATATGATACACTTTCATTGTGCTGTTCTGAACCAAATGAAGCTTGGAACAGCTCTCATTTTTGTACATTTTCTTCTTTATAACTAATAAAATGATTACTAACTACTAATTCTATACAACAGTCTCCTTAACAAGCTAATAATAACTTAAGAAGGGTTCTTGCCATGATAAACACAAACACATATGATATGTCCACAGATGTGAATGGTATGGCAAATGTTGAGATGGCACAGTAGGTGCTCAGGATGCAACTAGGGCACTGTAGTAAATGATTACAAAATAGTCCAAAATGAGTCAAAAAAAGTGGTACAGGGCAAGGGTAAGGGAAAGGAAACTTCGAAACCCCTTTTGCATCACGCCACAAGGATGTGGAAGGACACACTGCAATAGGCATAATACACACATATGCACATACATGCCTCACCTTATGCTCAGATTTTATTGATGGAAATGAACGCAAGGCACAGTCATTCTCTTCCTCCTCCTCATCCACACATGAGACATTTTCAACTTTTATGCCAATAAACTCGGATGTTAGATGTGTCTCTTTACATGAACCAGTTTTGACATTAAGTACATCCATGACATTCTGTAAAAGAAACATACCTTAAACAGTCATGACTATGTCATCTCGTTGCGTAAAATGTGATAAAGTTTCATTACAACTGTTGGCGCTACACCAAACTGACACCAGAGTTTTACTTTACAGCAATAAAAATCATTACTCACTACCAGATTACTAACTCCATGGAGCCAAGTTTCTCTGGAGAATAATCACTCAGTTGCCTAGAAATTCCCTGCCTTTTAAGGGAACTGAAGGTTAAATAGGCTTTCATGGCAGGTCTTGCTGCAGTGATAATTTTCTGGGTTACTACCTTGTGTTGGACAATTAGTTAGTTCCGACGTTTCGGAGGAACGTGCTGCCTCCATATTTCAGGCTGAATGAATTTGGTTCAGGTGGCTACTGCAGTGACAGGCAGGAGGAAATTTGCCAATTATATATAAAGTTGAAATGGCCTTAGCCAGTCAGAGCTACGTTGGTTGTTCCCTTCTCTCTCAATTCCCATTACCTCGGTACATCTATCCCCCATAAACTTTCCGTACTTCTACCTACACATCATAGTACACAGACATAATTTAATTCCAAATCTGAGTTCGTTCTGCCAACCACTATATTGATTCGACATGAGTTATTACATGACCACCTGTTCACAACCGTGACAGTACTGCGAGCATTCTCATAAGTGTTCACATTTTCAATGATTCGTAAAAGATCACTAAGACACACACACACACAGATACCTCAAAAATTATTCGAAAAGAAGCCCGCGGTCAGACCCAAATTTTCTATACAAATAGGTAGTTTTTGCACACTTTCCAAGCACTAAGTAAAAATCTTAACGCAAAAGACACTTAGCACTAGCATCCCCATAATTCCGCAATTCGAATCATAACACACGCCATCCATCCAACAAAAAGCACACACCTGACAATCGTACTAACCGGGACAGGGTGACACAAGTTCGTCGTCACAGATTAATACCTTGCTTTTCATCCGTGCTTGGCATTCCCGACTGAAGGTTTCGCTAGACTAATACGTCAACAAAGTTTTGCGATAAGTGTGCATACCCCATCTGCCGGTATTCAGGAGTATTCCAATCAAATTACATGATCTGTGATTCCAACCAAAAATACGGGAAAAACGTATGTTGTGTAATAGTGTTTCTCACAGGGATCAGGCATCAATTATACCGGGCCGCGAGAGGTTCACCCGGAATTTGTCATTTTAGTTTTCTAAGCAATTGTCATGAATAAATGTTTTATAGTGGAAATATTATGAGGAGAAAAATGTCCGTGAATGTGTCGAAAAACTCAGACCCAGATGCTGACCTGAGAAAACTACAATATGCTACAAGATTTCATTAGTCTAGTGATTGATAACTAATTTAAATGTAATTTTACGACTGTCAACATGCCACACCGTATACATAAGTGTACTAATACTCTTTATGATTATGCCATAATTAATTATTAATACTTATGTTAGTTTAATGTATGAACTTAAAAAAATTAAAAGGTATTTACGAGTACATCTGTTGGGACCGGGCCCTCGTCGCATGAAAAAAAATTTACCGGGCCGCGGTCTCACAAAGGTTGAGAAACGATGGTATAATAGGAAATACGCTTCTGATGGAGGTGTTTTTGTGGACCTAAGAAAGAAGTCCTAGGCTTATGTGTGCCCCTCGCCCGAATCACATCCGCGCAATGTACAGTGCGTTCGTGGCGCTTTCATTCTATTGAACATATTATGACAATGAATCGGTCTTGTGTGTGTAATGCGGTGCGGGAATAACTGTAACAATGAGCTATAATTGTTAGTCATAAGCTTCGTAATATTCAGCCTTGGAGCGTACAGGGTTGCCGACAGCGGGTTCGGTCCCGGTGAAAAAAATTTTTCGGGCCACCCATAAAAGGGCGGACCTGTTACAAATATTTGTGTAATGTCAAAGACTTAGTTGTAGAGTGGCTTGGGGTTGGTCTGTAAGGGTTAATTTGTACAATCGACAAATAATGATACTACCCGAGAAAGACATAAATCTATTTGCTCCGGCTTTCCCTGCCATTTCGTCGGCACTAAGGCGTAGCTCTGACTATACTTTGATGTGTGAGGCAGCAGGATTGTATTGTATTAAGTTTCACATTGACAGGTTTACAGTACAGATCATAGGCCTATATTCATGTTTTAAAAAAACAGTATTCCACATGGATTGTAGAAGTCGAGTTCAGAGCATTTTGTAAAAAGCATCACTGATGTACATAAATCTTTGAAGCTGTTGATTTTTTAATATGTTGAATATATCTGTCATTTAAACACATAAATGAATAAGTATACGCATCTGATACACATTGTCTGATAGGAGATGCTAATGAATTTATTTTCCCAAAAACTAGAGCACTGAGTAAATTTATACTCGGTGACAGACCCATCAAAATACCTAGTAATAATTGTACATTATTCAGAGTAATATACTCTATGTATTTAACCATCCCTTGCCCATGAGCATGGACATATATGAAAAGGTGGGACCCTGTGTACAGACATTTTTGTTCATTACCGAGACTAGTCGTTGATTCATCTCAAACTTAAGGCTGTAGAATACCTGTAGAATTTGGTGACAGTAGCATGTATGATGTTGTTGCTCCAAAATATGCAAGTGGTTACCACTGGTGAATTCTAATATAGCATACAATACAAATTGAACCAACACACTGACATTACACAATAAAGGTACTAATTAATTGGTGAAACTTATTCTAGATAAAACCCTTGCCTTAAACAGTAATATAACTCAGTTTGTAATTGCCACCATATTCTGAGAGTTAGTTCTCAAATGCACACAACTTAAGATTATCCCAAATATATATTCCTGAAATACCTCTTTTTGATACCTACATGATGGAGGTAGGTGGCGGGCTTCACAACCTGGTCATTTTACTCCCTGGAGAAGGAGTCCGTGCTACTGTTGGATGGCAGACTGGGTAGGGTACAAAGCATAATAAAACAAAATACCAGTGGGGGATAGGTGCGTAAGGCTGACAACCTACCACCATCCTGTGCCGTTGTCACGAAATCTGGGAACCTTAACTTCCTAAGAATCCTCTGGGCCTGTCCAAGCCTGTAATGAGACTGCTTTACCTTTTACCAGTGGGGGATAGGAAGGTAGGAAATTTAGAAAATAAGTGGGGACAGGAGGCTGGTGGATGAATAAGAGAACAAAGTAAAGAGATTTAAAGCTGAAACTTGGGCCATTAAGAGCAGATGTGAAGGGGGAATGTAATAAAATATGGATATGCTCCACATTTCATTGTATTTTGCCTTCATGTTTGTCACTGTTTCTCTCTTTGCTGTACAGTTGATTGTGCTCAGAAATGGCAGTTTCAGTTTACTTTTCCCATACCTGCCATTGGCCCGAGCTTGGGCTGTGTCCTGTTTCACCCAGTCTTTATGTCCACTGACCTCCTTAAGTACTTGGCTTATTTGTGCACTCTGATGGAGGCAATCATTACACCCCTACCCAAGTACATGGCATCACATCTGAGAAGACAGTAGATATTACACAGGACCTTAAAGCTCATATCTTTCTCTGTGTTCCCATCCAGTTACATATCCATTCTTTCCAGCTAAATGTTATTAAAGATAATCTTTAAAAGTGACAGGCACTTTGGGCTGGTGGACATGCCACAGGGAGGTAAAGGGAAGACTTAACGCACCACACCCACCATACATACATTTCTTTTACAACTTTATGTATAGTGATCAGTATAAGAAAGTAACTTTATTCCAAGATACGAATAATTTTCAAAACGCTGTTTCATAGAACAAAATATAATGAAAACTGAACCTGGTTCAGACAGTGAGACCCAAACAATATCATCACCCAGTGACGACCATTTGCTGATATAGAATGCCACTTGGATTTGCCATTAATAGCATCTTTACCATGCTACCGTCTTCCAGTCTCACTAAGTGTCAACAAATCCAAAACTTCTGCTGTTAATTTCCTAGACAAGGTCCAGTTCTTCGTGCAATCTCTAACCTTGATGTTGATCCTGAATCTCCATTATTATCTTCCATGGGTCCAGAAATTCTCCTCAGAATTTTCCTTTCTCATATAGTTTACATATTCACTTATTTTATACGAAGAGGGTGGTGCACTGTTGCAAGTATAGTAACAGAGCATTGAATTTCATAAAGATGCACAGTTGCTTGACAGCTGAGCGGCAGATTGTTTGTTGGTGTCAAAAGAGAAGACGTATCCAGTGGATGAAGGGTGGGGGAGCAGGTGGCCATCTGGACCTGACACAATCCATCTTCATTCTTTCCTACACATGATTCCAGTTCACAATTTCAAATTATGTACATTTTCTCTACATGAAGTATAATTGGGTATGTACATAATTCTGTTTGACTATTAATATAACAATATATGTCACTATTTTTATGCCTCTACCCCAAAAGAAAAGCCATTTTATGCCATTTCATTGGATTAATCATTGCTTGGGCTGAAGATTTGTTGTAAAATTTTGTTTGGATGTCATGTGATAATAGTTTATACACCAAACACCTCAGCATACAGAACCTGATACTGAAAACACTCCAATGGTAGTAGCATGTACTGTGATTTTCATGTCTTTATTGTGAAGGTGCTTTCTTTATCTCTTTCTCTGTCTCTCATTCTGTGCTTGTGGGTGACAGCTGTTATATTCTTGACTAAAAAGAGAAATCTAAGATGTATTACAGCTTCAAAATTGTTCTTGTAGCATTCCATTTTGGTAGCAGTATTAATTCTGTTCTTCACTCTGCTAAAGTCTGTTTTTGGTATAGGTGAACAGAAACATTTCACACACAAACCCGACACAAAATTGAACTAGGAACTATTTGACTGAGAGTGCAGGATGTTACCCCAAGACCACCAAGTCCCCAGATGAACACTGTTCATGTTCACTGCTGAGAAGGAGTAAGAGAGAGAAAGAGATAAACATACCTGCATGCATACGCACGTACATACATACATCAAAAATCAATTTAAATGACTTGAGGATTAAGATGGTAGGAATTAAAATGTTGTTCAGATTGTAAGAATGAACCAAATAGCACAGAATTTATATTAACCAATACAGAACTGCAAAGCAATTATGTTTTCAGATGGAACCTCTCAAGACATTTTCCCACTTCATAAGCCTAGTTTGTTTAATTTTTCAAACAATGTATAAGATAATTTCACTGTGTCTTAAGAAGTCAAGTGAGAGTCCCAACTGACGTACTGAGTCATGGGATAGCAATTTATTATGACATGTAGGCCTGATGACCTGCATATGTTGGACATGGTGAGGGGGTAGGTATATGCAATGGCATTACCGTTACCCTTAGCAACAGAAATCATCTGATAGATAAGGGAGATAGAATTGTGGGCAGTAATAAGGAATTACATTTATAACAAATTTATTGGAAAGATTAGCATAATATTATTAAGTTCACACTGTCTACTGGCAAATATTACAGGGAAATGTTACCATGGTGCAGTGTGTCCTGTGTATATGACCTATATGAAGGATATGACTCAGGGACACAAATATTACACACTGAAACGTAAGATGAATTTAAGAAAGGACTAAAGAAGAAGAGAATGCTACCATCCATTCAGTTCACAATGAAGTTTTAAATTTCCATTCATTGTTTTAAAATAAACTGTGAAAAATCCATATCTAAAGTATGTTGTGCCTGCAGTGTTCTATTAAGTTCACATTCAGTTTCTGCCAGTGCTTTTTTTTAATCACGACTGCATATTTTGTTGCAGTTTATGAAGCAGAATTTCCAGTCGTCCTTTCATAACAGGCTGGCCCTTTTTTGTTTGCATGGATAACTTTCTGAACACTTCTGCTTTTTTAGCATGGTATCTGGTAAGAGCTTGTGATTTTTCTTCTCTCCTCTTTTGAGCTTCTTGAAGCTTTGCTGCCTTTTCTTCTTCTTTATGCTTATACTCCTCCACTGCTTTCTGGTATGCTGTTGGCCTTGGAGCTCTACAAAACCAAATGTAAACACAAAGTTCTGAGACATTCTTATAATTTAGTTATTAAAGTTTCTGATAAAAATGGTATTACACTCAGTACTGTTGGGTTTTTGGACTTTTGTCAATGTCTAGTATTCTGAACACAGCACTTTTAAAAATGGGTCTGTTCCTATGCAGTAACTGAAGATCACTTTTTTCAATGGATCAAACTAAGTAGATTCCTTCCCACTCTTCCACCTGTGGATGGAAACAGATCCAATACCAGGCAGTAGACGAAAGTCGGGAAACCCAGCACAGCCATTCCCCAACTTACAACCAACCAAAGTTATGATCAAAATTCCCATTAGAAAATTTCAATTCAAACTACCACAAAATGTCATTAAAATTGCATTTCATACTACTTGTTGGTATTACATTTTGTGCTGAGGCAAGTACAGGAGATGTCTGTACTCTTGCGGCTTATGGAATGACATACTGCAGGAATGTGGCATGATCTTGATATGACGTGTGTGGCAAAAAGCTGGTGTAAGTAGGTTGTGTGAAAGGGGGAGGCCATATTCCAGTTGCCGTCTCATGGTTTACAGGCTTGAGTGGAGTGAAGAAAACAGTCATGCTCATATCTGCAGTGCATATTTATTGTCCATTATTGCTATTCGTGATTATCATACATCACAATTCTATATTTCATTGAAGAAACTCTGTTCTTATTATTTTCAGCTGATTGACTACTTATCTAAATCCTCCTTGACCCGCTGGAAGGTGTATATCCCACTTCATTTTACATTTTCAGATGTACAATCAATTGCACTTACAACTAGGTGTTCAGAATGTAACCTGTTGGTCAGTCAGGGAGTACCTGTGATAAGAACTTATTTAAGATTCAAGTTCTCTGGGATGTGGCACTGTGACATTTACCTAACAACACAGTAAAACATCCCAGAACACTCTAATCTTCAGCATCATTGCTGTGAGAATCTCAAAAGAACTCACTGCTTCACTTCAAATGCTTCCATCTTTACTGTGAGGGTACCAGGATCTACACATTTAACTGTAATTAGTGATGATCTACAGTAATACATAACTTCTAGTAATATGGGTTCTGGTTAAATTTGTGATATATCACTTCACATGTTTACACTAAGACTGTGTTTCTCCATTTAAGTGTAAGCAATATTTCATGCAGAACATGAGGCCTTCACTCTTCTGAGATATTACCCAGTATATGTTGGTAGTCATTTACTGATGTTTAGGAACATCTTATCAGTCCCCTTCAAGGGTCAAGTAGTCCAAGAATAATGCCAGGCAGCAGACTGATCGGTTATTACATAGGGGTGGCTTGTTTCTTGGGAAGGTGAAAAGGAGCCAATACAGTTACTTGAGCTTCAAGTTGCTCCAGGATGTCATGGGGAGAGAAAAAAATGAAAAGAAGCAGAGGAAGGAGACACAAGAGTAAGAGTAAGAAAATGAAGATGTGTGTAGGGGCACAGAAATTGGGGACACGAGGGTAAAAGTGGAAAAAATTAGAAATGAAAACAGTGCAGAAATGAGAGACACCACAGTAAGGTGCAGAAGTGAAGAAACAAAACCAGTGGTGCAGGGATAGGAGAAGTGGATAAATTACAGATGGAAGGAGGCATAGTAATGGGGTACACCTAAGTAAAAGTGGAAAAAGGAGGAAATGAAGTGAGGTGCATCTCTCAAGAAACTAAAATTGTGAAATATCATATGGCAAGGTCAGACAATGCATACAGGTTTAAAAAATACAAGTCAGTTCAATGAGGTTCCATTTTACAGGTGTCTTTTATAGATATATGCATTGAAAATGCACATTTTACCTGCCCTTATGTATACCAATGGATGATGTGGAAACATATGTTTGTTCTTCACTAGAAGACTGGCCTTTGGCCTTCCCCAGCTCTTTGTAGTAACTTCGGACAACAGCTCTTTGCCTTCGCTCCTGCCACTGCTCAACTTAATAACATTCTCAAGTTAGTGAAAATGAACTCATGTAACAGATCATATTGCTGCAATGCATTATACTGGAACCTGACAAACTCCAGTATTATTATCATCATCATCATCATCATCATCATCATTGTTGTTGTTGTTGTTTATCCCCCCCACAACTGAAAATTAAATTTGCAATTGTAATTTTGATTTTATATGCATGAGTGGTCTGAGGATGACCATGTAATTGGTTGAAACGGGTAGCCACATTCAATGATATAATTAATACAATTAGTTGTGTTGATGGCATAAAACAACGATTTTATGACTTGTGAAAACAAAACAATATGTCAAAGCTGAAAATTATAGATGCTAATCAAGTACATCAGTAAGAAAACACAAAAGCAAAATTATAGTCAAACTCGTTATTACGTCATGAAAGGGACTGAATACTTTGTGTCATTGTAAATGACTGTTGTTATAACCAAGAAGTATAATGTTATGGTTCACAATGCAGAATTAATTGGTACCACAGAATAGCTGATGTAATAGACGAGGTGTCGTATACACTGATATCATAATAACCGGGTTCAACTGTACTAAATTGTAATCCTAACATATACTTTAATCAAAAGTGTCTCAAGAATGGCTTAATTCCAAAATATCTGAACATAAAAGATAATAAAGACAAATTTGACATGAAATGCCTTATTAATTAACTTTCAAATTATTTGTAAACAACTTTTAAAGTTTATTTATATACAAAGAACTTTTAAATTTTATTTGTATGCACTGTTAACAGACTGGGGTCTCATTCTGAAACAAAACAAAGTTTGCAATTATAGTTTTGGTTTTATGTGCACGAGTGGCCCGAGGATGACCATATAACTGGTCAAAACATGCAGCATCATTTTATGATACAATACAATTAGTCGTGTCAATGACTAAAAGTAACAATTTTATGATTTTTGTTTGTTTAATGACACTCTTCACATGGCAAGATGACTTGCAAAGGATGTGGAAGAAAGTTATCACAACTTCATCTGATATGAGGTACTGAGGTATAGTTTGGAACTGGCCATGGCAGAGCAAACCTATATACAAGATGCCTCAGTCAGTCTTCAGGCTGAAATTTGAACCTAGATCCTCCTGAATATAAAACTGTACTACTGCCTATTCACCTGAAATATCTGCTGGTGATCTCCACCAATTCTGTTTAATTCAATGGGCTAATTTAACACCTCTATTTTACTGTAATGTATCACTTCAGAATGTTCAGTCTTAGAGACAGCAACATCAATCATGTAATTGGCAAATAGTTACTAATGTTTCAAAGTATCACAATGGTCTATGCTTTCAGAGAGAAGTTGTCTGCTGTGCTGTATTTCTTCACCAGTAATCGCTGTTTGGCCCTATTACATTTTGTACTTCTCATCTTCCATAATACTATATAACTGTCTTTATGATGAAAGTGTTGGCAGTGATTACTTAACTTTGGTGATTACTTAATTCAAGCATATTAAGCATGCAAACACTAAACAACATAAAATCCTGGCTAATGGGGATGGACATATTTTCCCGAAAATTTAAGATTATGAGAGGAGGTCATCTTACATTTGGGTGAATACAGTATTGTAGCTATAACTAAGCGCATAAGTGTTCAAAATAAAGTCTAACAGTTGTCACAATACAGCACTCTTGTCAAAAGTCAGGAAGCTTCCTTTACATGGTTTATGTAATGGTTCACTGCAATTTTAACTTACAAGAAAAATTAAAACTGTCACTGCTTTACTCATGGAACTTGCCTGTTTTGTTTATAAACCTGTACCCCTATACCAATGTATTTCTCTATTGAGAAAACATGTGCATAGTTCTTGTACATGCAAGACTCAGAATGTGTTGGCTTGATGCACACACACACATTTAGGTCTTCTTGTTTCCATAAATTGTGCAGGTTCACATATCAGTGGTAAGTGGCAATACATATACATACATACACACACACACACACATACATATCCATTTTGTAAATCCAGAAAACCTGTCGAATGACAGCCGAATATGTAACAAGTCTCAACACACAACACTAAAACAGTAAAAATATAACCCCCGAAAGAATAAATGTACAATATAAATAAGAGGATACAAAAATTTTACAAGTTATAAATATTAGTTATAAAAGATAGTCTTAATTTATAAGAGAAGTTAAACAATATAATATAACTCAAAAGTTTCAAATACCAATTATATGTACTACTTCTATGTTGCTCAAAGAATTCTGTAAGTAACTAAAATGAATGATAAATCAAATATTTACATACTACAGTTGTAAAATACAACCTGTCATTCCCAAAATCCTTGACATTATTTGGTGGATTACTAAAGATCTTCATAACAGAGTAGGAAACACCTCTCTGACATCATGACAGATTAGCAACAGGCAAATGCAACTGATTCTTGTTCCTAGTATTCAATCTATGTACAATAAAATTAATATGAAAATTTTTCTTGTTATCCACTATAAACATCATCAAAGATAATATATACTGACATGATACACGTAAAATGTCTAGCTTCTTGAACAGATTTCTACACGAGTTTTAAGCTCCTACGCCAGACATAATTCTGATTATTCTCTTTTGTAATGCAAATACACGACATATATTGGTTGAATTTCCCCATAATATTATTCCATATTTAATTATAGAATGGAAATATACAAAGTACACCATCCTCAGAACTTCTACATAGATCATGTAATACGTTTACCTTGCAAGCGAAAAGAAAATAATACTGAGTAGCGATGTACAGCTACCTTCAGCCTGTCATTCAGGTCGGAACTCATTTACAAAAATACGAATGAAGAATGTATTATCTAAGGCTATTAAAGTTTGCGATGAAAACCACGTAGAACATCAGTGAAACTTACGTTTATATTTCTTACTATATTTCTTTCGCCTCCATTCCTTTTTGTTAAATACTTTACTTTTTTCCCCTTTGTTTCCTTCCTGATTTTCCGACATTTTCATTAAACAGCATCAATTCCACACCCGAGGAACATAACCTACAGAATTCACTCTTACATTTGTCCACGTGTAGTTCGAATTTCACAGAACTGTACCAGTTAGCCAACCGATACAATGCTGCAAACCGCACAATTTCACCAGTACGGGTTAACTAAATTATTGGCCAAGTGAGTAACTGTACACCTCATAGTTTAGAGGTAATTGTTGTATCCAGTGGGCGTAGAATAGGACACGCAGACTGAGCAAAGCGATTTGATTGCACACACCATGAATCGGAAGTAATTTTTGGGTACGGCGCAGTGAGGCTTTAGGTTATGGGGCAAAAGTTGTATACCGTACGCCATGGTTTAGTGCAGTAATAGGCGCTGGCGTTGCTGAAGTGCAAGTATTTGGTGGGTTTTGAATGTCGTTGTTGAAGTTGAGTGGCAGTGATTAAAATGAGGGTCCCGAAAACCTAACATTAGTGCTGTAAACGTTCTGGATGAAACTCAGATTCACCCAATAAAACGAGTGCTGAGATGCTGATGTGCTAGATGGAATGAGCTGTTTTCGTTATGTGTCATCAAGTTTTTTCCCTTGCCACTTGAATTCCACGCCGAACTTCTTGGCATGCCAATGAAACGAAACAAAAAAAAAGTAACTATGGCACATTAAACATTCTTGTCGACCTTGAGTTATAGTGAAATTGAAACATGAAAGAACATCTCGGTGCTATACATATTTTCGTTGCTGAGTTTCTGTCAAAATGGAACTGGAAGGCCCAAATTTTTTCATTAAATTTTAGATTAAGAATGTGGCCTATATAGATTGCATTTTTTTATATCTTCCGTATCACTAAAATAACCATGAATTGGGTTTATATCCAAGAAATCATACCCCAGAACCAAATGTGGGTAGGATGTTGCTCATGTAACATGGGTACCCTGGCTGAGGGGTACGTGACTTCGGTCTTTGTGGCAGTCTTGTGACAGTCTTCTGTTGGCACACTTTTTCTTTAACACATAAATAGTAGTTAAGAAAGTGAGGAATGTTTACATTGTATTTCCATTACCATGTTCAGACGAATATACTGTCTTTAATAATGAATATTATTACTTTGAGGTGTTACTGAGTGCAGTTTGTAAAGAGTTCTATCACAGAAGAATAATAAGCAGCTCTCATATTGTGGACTGCAGCACTTTATAATTTTATGGCATGAAATTCCTGTTGCCAAGGAGTGGCAACTATGTGCAGTCGGGATTGCCAGCATTGATAGCAGCTCTAATATATGTAACAGTTGGAAGCAGGGTGTCCAGGGAGCTGAAGCATGTATTGCACGATTGTTGAAAACAAAAAGCCTAACTTTCTGTCATTTTCAAATATGAAAGCCTTATCCTCCGTGAGCATGTTTGAATGAAATGCTTAGAGCCTAACCATGCTTCAGTAAATGATGTTGATGAACATGGGTTTGTATCAGTAAAATTAAAATTGAGAGCAAAAAATTTCTCGCACAGACATTAAATATCACTGCCTAACATCTGTAAGTATATGTCATTAAAACAGAACTTTACACTTTGTGTTGGAAGTATCTATAAGTGAGTTTGTCAAAAACAGTGAAAAGCAAATTGCAAACATGTAAGTCAAGGGGGCACAGGAAGTCAGACAAATCCAACCACTGCTGACTGTAGCATCTTTATGTGGATATGATACACATACTGTGTGTGCAGTTCTTGAAGAGACTGATATGAATAGTACAAAAATAAATATACTGTACTAAAGATTACTTAGGGGTTGTGTTTACATACTTATGTGTCATACAGGAGTATATTTTCTTTATGTGGTGTACTGATAATATACCTAGTAGGCCAATGGAAATGAAGTTAAAGGGGCTATGAACATAAACATGACAGCCATGAGAAAACAAATCCTACAGAAGCAGCAGCAAAGTAGAAACACACAGGCCCACCAGAAAACTTGTCAAAATGAAACAATTTGTAGGCCCCACCATTAAACCTGGGGACACAAATTTTCCCATGCATATTCTTTATCATGGCTCCAGTAGTAATAGTGGTGGCAATGATGATAATAGCAGCAGCATTGATGTTGACAATGATGGTGGTGGTGGTTGCATTGTATAGGGAAACAGCAGATTGGATGATAGTCCTAGCAAGCAGATAGGAGGGATGTTTTGTGAGCTGGGCAGAGGTCAGTATTGACCCTGCTACAGGCAAGGCTAAAGCACTGGAGGGAAGGAGTGAATGAATAAATGCAGGAGGACTGGGAGTTTACTAATGACAAACTGAAGAGAATGAGGAGGTAGAGTCAACTGAAACAGGTAAGGAGGAATGACAGCCTGAATCTCTTGACCCTAAGAGGGCCTAAATGCTACAGTTGTGTATCCTGAGGGCCAGCACATCCAGGCTCCCCTTTTGCCTTCATTCTTCAGTTAGATGTCCCTGCTATGTACCTTCAACCTGTCATTAGTAAGCTTGTCATCCCATGTTCTTCATTTGCTCTTTCATCCCGTTACTGTGTTCTGTTTTTGTTGCCTATAAGGGCCTTTACACATGATTTCACATACTTCATAGTGCTCACTATAATTTTCAGTTAACCTGCTCTTTCCCTGGATAGTGTAACCAGTTCTCCAAGCAACTTATTTGTTTCTAACTACCTTGCAGGTGGAGGCAACAAGCAATTTTGAAATATTTAATTTGCCAATCAACACAGCATCATAACCCAGAAGTCTGTAATGTTCATTAACAGTGCTTTGGAAACGTCAAATAATGCAAGGATATAGAAGTTAAATTGTTGATGGAATTGTCATATTTCTCACCTTTTAAATCATAACAAGAAACAAGGCACATGTCACAGTTGGCTTTTTTCTTTCTTTCTTTCTTCCTTTCTTTCTTTCTTGCTTCCTTTCTTTCTTTCTTTCCCCAGGTTTAATGGTTTGCTTTTATGTCCATTCATCTTAGGGTGTTAAAATTGAAGCTCATGCTAAAATCCATTCTTTATGGTGCAAGAAGCAAGGTTCTCTAGGTAACTGTACCTTATATATGCTCTTTAGCCTCTTTTTTGCCCAGTGTAAGGAATACTGTGATTTTAGCACCGACTGAAACTTTTCAGACTTGATTTTTTCCAAATGATATGTTTGGAACTACTGTTGTATTCAGCTGAGTTATCTTTGTAAATCATTTCTGCAATTTCATTTCCACATTCCAGAAAGAACATTTCCTTCATTTCAGTGACAAACCAGCTAATGCTGGAAGGGAAGTTACTTAGGCATGATAGGAAAAATGCAAATATGCTTTGTTGATAAAATCCAGATTTGTGTAGTGCTAAAGCAAGCAGTACATATCATTACCACTTAAATAGAACTTGAGCCTTTACTAAATCCTGTTTGTTGCAGTTAACAGGCTTAATTTCTGCATGACAGACATGTCACTTCATGAGAATGTCACAGATGAAGAACAATCAATACTGGACATATTAATTGATCAAGATATTCAGTCAGAGTCTGCAGGAGGCCAATGTTCACAGAAACGAAAAGCAGCTGATGACATATATGACAGTAATTCAGAGCAAAGGGCGAGGGTACGTACCTGTGTTAATGTGCTGTACATGGCCATATGTCTTGGCAGATGTGTTAGCAATAAAAAACACTTGATACTGAGCAAGTTGGTTCAGTTTGTAACACTTCTGACTTGTATTTGCTTCTAATCTCAGCTGGGACTCGAATTATCTTGCTTTTGTGTATGGTATTTGTCAGTTTTTCCGGGCAGATTCCAGAATAGTAACTTGAAGTAGATGACAAACTGCTTTTTACCACATCCTATCTTTTCATTTTTCATTTAATTTATTTCACATTCCATTAATCTTATACAGATGTGGAAATAGTCATGTATACATATAGCATAATAACAAGCAAGTGTACATTCAGTATAAACAGTATGAACTGTGTCTTAATGTAGTGTCATTGTCTAGTTTTACTACTAATTATGAGTACTATGATTAAATTAAGCCTAAGTAATAATAAAATTGAATGCAATATCAGCACTAATTATGTATCAAAATATTCCTTTAAACTGTACAAGTTATGTAACAGATATCTTTTTAATGCAAGTTTAAATTTATTTTTATCACCAGATAAATCTTTAATAGTTTTTGGTAAATGGTTGTAAATTTGATTCCTTGGTAATAAACACCTTTTTGGTATATTGTCAAGTTTGCTGCGGGTATGTACAAATAAGTTTGCCATATAGTAATTTTATGCATTTGTGAGTTGGTCATAAATTGGTCTTTATTTTTAGTAAGAAATAAGAGTACTGAAAGTATATATTTGGATGGAACTGGTAGGATATTTAATTCCTTAAATGGTTGCCAACAAGAGGCATTCTTACTGAAGTTCATAATTATTCTAATTATTCTTTTCTGTACTTTAAATATTTCTTCACTGTGTGAAGAGTTCCCCCAAAATATAATTCCATAGGATATAATTGAATGGGCATTAGAAATGTATGTACTTCTCAATACATCTAGTGACATTAATGGCTTAATCGACCTGATGGCATAACAAGCCTTATTCAGTCTAATTCATCATTTATTAACCTTTTGGCGCTGGAATTATTTTTTTAATTTTAGCACACCCTGTATATCAAATGTGAATAATACAGGAACTAAATATGTTAGAATTATGAAACAAACTGGATTTTGAAGAGAAAAAAATGGAGAGTATATACCATGTTTAAAATATTCAGTACCTATATTTGTTGAATAAATATATAA
>Ga0123352_10004084_pt1 | contig 21391 bp, 12 predicted proteins | sample TergutLab28metaG_FD_89700 | JGI IMG/M metagenome (GOLD analysis project Ga0123352, IMG submission 89700) | Labiotermes labralis P1 segment gut microbial communities from Petit-Saut dam, French Guiana - Lab288 P1 | ecosystem: Host-associated > Arthropoda: Insects > Digestive system > Gut ...
CTGTGGGGGGGTGCAATGAAAACATGTGGCATTGGAGGGGGGGGGGGGGGGGAAGCGACGACTATTTCTTGGAGGGAGGAATTAAATGAAAGAAGCAGAAATGTCTGTAACAGAGGTGTTGTACTAAAATACAGGGTAAATAAAATTTAACAACAAGGTTAAAAGGAAGAATTATAAGAGGAAGGGAATAGAGGAGCGACAGAATCAGAAGGTAAGGAAGAAGAACTGGGAGAAGCTGGAGGAAATGAAGATTTGAAGTAAGGGTACGAGTAGGAATGTCGGTAGTGAAGGTTAAAAAAAAGTATATACCGAGGGTAAATAAGTTAGTGTATGAATGATTGTCCGATACGAAATATGGGCCAGAGTACGCACAGGATTAAGAAAATTAAGTTTTTGTGAGGTATAAATTAATATTTAAAACAAAACTTTTATTTTATATTTTTTTCTGGCAACCGTGATCATCTTACTTAATCCCTTTCGATTTTGGGATCTGAGGAATGATTGAAAAAGCCTAGGCCTGTGTGCTTGTCAACTGCTGGTACTTAAACTGAAAGAAGTCGCTACTGCAGTAAGCGTTGTAATGACACGCTGTTCTGGACGACTGGGAAATCGTACAAACATACATACATGCATACGTACGTACATTACATGGTTCCACATCACATATGTGGACAGTAACATGTGGAACATATGATAAATACACAAATATACACAATATCCGTGACCCTTGGTCTGTACTCCTCACCCACTATTTTTCGGGTGATAAAATCGAGAAGAATTAGAGGGTGGGGCATGTAGAACGTATGGGAGAGAAGTGAGGCGTATACAGGGTTTTGGTGGGGAAACCTTAGGGAAACAGACCGCTTGGAAGACCCAGGCATAGATGGGAGGATAATATTAAGATGGATCTTCAGGCAGTGGGATGTGGGGACTGGATCGAGATGCTTCATGATAGGGACAGGTGGCGGGCACCTGTGAATGCGGTAATGAACCTTCGGGTTCCATAAAATGCGGAGAATTTCTTGACTAGCTGAATACCGTTTAGCTTCTCCAGAAGTACTCTGCTCCAGGTAGTAAGTAAGTAAGTAAGTATACACAATATCCACAGTGTAACGTATCATTAAGCGAATTACAAAGAAGGTATGAAGGGAAATTCTAAGATTCTACCCTAGGTCCAGGGCGTTTCTCCTACGCACATCCTAATTAATCACTAAATTACCGCACCATTCGACACTGTTCACCATGTGTTGTCAAAACAGCATCGATAAGGTAAGGACGCAACTAAGAAGCTTCGTTGGCCATGCCGTACTTATCTCAGGCGCGGGGAGTCCTGCTTTCGATCTCAGGGCAGTTCGCATAGGGTTTGTGGTGAATCAAATGGCATTGGCACGGGGTTTTCTCCTAGTACTTCGGCCCCCCCCCCTCTCCCCCACGTATGCGCTCATACGTCATCCGGTGGACGATAATGGGTCAGTAGACGTCGCAGTTCCATAGACACACTGTCTCGCAACGTCACAGGTAACACGTATGTAGATATTAGGAGTGCCCTTGTGGTCACACTGTCGTGCTGGTAGCACAGGGACCGTGATCAATGTACCAAGACGCGTATTCGTGAACTCGACCTAATTATCGGTCACTCTGCTATTCCTTTCATCACTACAGGGACATTATCATTCCCCCCACCCCCTTCCAAGTTTAAGGCCGCTGATCTGGCAACGAGTACAGAATAGTGTCAGCGGACGATAGTGCCGGACACATTCTGTTCAGTCTTATCGTCCGACAAGAATCCGATGTTCAATATTTCTGTAATCCAGCAAGCAGTGACACTTCTCTTTTGTACTCTTGAACCCCGTGGACGTTTATGGTTTTCCTCAGTCACTCATTGACAAGTGCTTAGATGGTGCCACTACTTTAGTCCACTACCACTTGCTTCGTTGTGCTTCCAATTTTTGCCTTATCACTTCGGTTACAATATCATATTTAACTTAGGGGCGTGCGTAATTTAGAACGTCGCTGCGTCTAATGCACACAAAATGGTGTCAGAGCAGACTTCTTTGCTATGGACGCGGCTGTTATATGTCACTGGTTCACTTGATATCAGTGGGTGGGGCTATAAAGCCTCCAGTTGCGGGATTATTCCTGAATAGTAAATTGTATGTGCATGGAAACAGTAGTGTTAGTAATATTATTACCGTCATAGAATTGCCTGAAGGAACTGAGCAAAACCACAACACTCCAGTCAGTATAATTGTTGTCCAGGCCGAGATTCGAACCAGAAACCTCTAGAATACATATTCAGCAGTATTTTTTGACGTTTTGTTGACCGTGCATCTCAGTATATTTATCTCAGTAATTAACCAACTTGGTGCACAACATTTTTGTTTTACAATAAGTTTATTTCATGCCTCTACATGTTTCGAGCACATGTGCTCATCATCAGGAGGTCAAAATTGCATTACACAGCCTCTGGTATCATCACAACTATAGGTGTGATGATACCATGAAATAAACTTATTGTAAAACAAAAATTTTGTGCATTAAGTTGGTTAATTACTGAGATAAATCAGTAGTATTTGTTTCTTGCATTGTTAACTATAATCACCCATATCACCAACAAATACATACAATATATATAAAATCACAAATCGTCAACACACGGACTGTCCTACATATTTCATTCTCAGGAACACATAATACAACAGCATGTAAACCAGCACATGCAATTTACATATACAATGTTAAAAATATAAAGTGTTAAAGGTGTTAAATATTGGCAGTCATAAAGGTAAAAAACGTGGACAAAATTGACAATGTGGTTCTGACTTGTTTTTGAATAAAATTCACACTGTTTATGATTACATGCATAGAAACATCTAGTAACGAAGTGTCCAATGCAAAATAATCAAGTCCTGCCGACACGCAAGTTTTAACAGTACTATCAAGCCTTCGAGAGAGGCGGTTAATTTTTGGTAAAATTATAAAGCCGTTTTTGGTAAAATTATAAAGCCGATAATTACGTAATTATCTCCAAATTAATATTTTAAAATTAGTTCCATTTATGTTTAAATAAAAGAGTAACTGAAATGCAGAATTGGAGGCCGGATGTTTTCGCAAATACTGTCCTTTCCTGTGTTTCGCCTTAACGTATGGAAAAACATTTGACTGTTGTGGAAGCAAAATAGTGGGACATATTAACCCTCTAAATAAGAAGGTTATCTAAAGAATATTTAACACCGCAGTTCCTTACCCGTAGAAAACACAATGCCTCCACTACAAATGCCTGTCGGTAGGCAATATTTAGGGAGGTGATGGCTGTTTAATGTCAGAAGAGGAAGCATCGTTTAAATACATCGAGTGGAGAAATACTACTATTTTGATGTTAAAGAGGATGGCGAATTTTTATGTTACCCAGCACCGATCGGCAGAGTCATAAACGACTGTAGTAGTTCTTAAAGTTTTATCCGATAAAGACAGTCCTGTCTGTTATTTGTTGGTCGAATCTGTGCCCCTGTTCTGTATGTGTTTGGATTTAGATCGGTTTATCAGAAAGATAATATCCCTATTATAAGGTGTTAGAACAGAATCATACCAGTAAGATTTCGTAACTGTCATTATTACACAACCTCAAAGGTTTGTTATCGCTATCAAAATGAAAGCTGAATGTAGAGTTTACTTTTCCGCAGCATTATGCTTAAATATTTTACAACATCACCGGAACAAAAGTTATATATATATATAATTCTTTCCATCCTTCCTTTCAAAACTTACAAGTGGCGCTGGAATTGCTCGAACATCTCATTACGTTTTATGGCCGGCAAGTTGGTATTACTCCGACTGTTAGTTAAGAGTACGGAGATACTTTTGTTAGTACTATATTCATAATGTAGTTTACTGAAAATAATTAAATTGTTCCGAAGTTACTATCATTGGCAGAAATACAGACAATCGGACATAATGTTGTCGTTTAGTCTGCTGTGTTCTGCGGTAGAAAATGAGGAAACTAGGCTGAAGTATTACTGAATGAAGTTAAATTGTTAAATGTGTTAGCGACTGTAACACGCGACTGCTGTTATTCAGTGCAGAATGTTTTGCCTTGTCTTCTGCTACCGAAAAGCTTAAAGACTGAAGTATTAACCTTAGCGCAGTTTGTCGGTTGTGTTTAATTTGTGCGAGACTTGGTTTCTTAAGTTATGTTACGAGTACGAACGGAAGGTGTTCGAGAACTGGGTGCTGAGGGGACTATTTGGACCTAAGAGAGAAGAAGTGGCGGGAGAGAGGAGAAAATTACACAGTGAGGAGCTTCATGATTTGGCTCCAATTCCTTCTTTTAAGCGATGTCAAGTCGAGGAGGTTTAGATGGGCAGAGCAGGTATCAAGCATGAGACAGATGAGAAATCCTTACAGGGTCTTGATTGAAGAATCCGAAGGAGAGAGACGGCTTGGGTTACCCTAGGAATAATTGGGAGGATGATGTTAAAATGGGTCCCAAATAAATTGAATTTGAAGTTAATGGACTGGGTTTATTTCGCTTATAATGTGAATCAGTGACTCTATTTTCAGAACACTGTAATTAACATACACCTACAATAAAAGGCGAGGAATATCCTGAGAAGCTGAAGAGAGCTGTGTGTTTCAACACAGACTCTGTTCCAACGAGACGTAACATGTGGTCGAGCCTGGCATATCGTAGCATGCCAAAGGAGAGTATGTCAGCTGAGAAATGTTATGAAGTCGTTCTCTTCTCACACAGCCTGCAGCTTTTTGTGTCCCATTACAGAATGTGACATGTGTGGAAACATACACAGGCCTGCACGATAGCGTGATATCTTAAAACGTTTAGGTAACCTTGCAAGCTGTTACCATAATGTGCTTGTGACTGCATTAAAATTTTCCACGTCGTTAAGTTTGGTAGATAGGTACCTACGTTTCTGAGGAAAGTGCTACATCCTTCTTCACGACATAAGCGAGGATATATGGTAGTTTCTGGGACCATTATCTTTGGAGGTTATATATAACAGCGCTTTTCAAAAAACGGAATATTTTATTAAACTTGTTTGTAATATACATATCTTGGTGTTTCGGAGTTTAACCATGATCGAAGCCCTTCCTCCCTTGCGGCGTACTTGGTCGTCATCGCGAATTGAGGCGAAGTCGATGACTTAAGAAAGGCAGTTTCGTGTGGTGTGACAAGTGGACGTGACATAGGGTAATAGCTGCGTTGCACAAATAACGGGTGCCAGGTTGCACGGTCGACTAAATTTTTGACAGTAGCTTCTAATATTTGTGAACACTCCGTACGGAACTTGCTCCATGGCATCTGCCTAGCAGAGCAATGCAGCTCGGAAGCATGTCAGTGACGCGCGCGGTTTCAACAACATCGAGACGCGAGCTGTCATCAAGTTTTGTTCTCCCTGCAAAGCAAGGCGCCGAAGGAAATTCCCGTTCTGACAGATACATTAGCTTGTTTCCTACCTGGTCGGGCTGAGGACTTATCAGCACCCCTGTACAAATCTCGAGGAAGAAAAGAGTGGGAGCCCTGAAGGAACTGGTCGAATGAGCACTAAGAGTCGGATAGGACCCTAGAACCCCACACTTTGACGGCAGCAGGACAAGAAAAAAAAATGACGTCCTGAAATGAGAGCGCGCCTGAGTGATTACGTAATTTCTTATTAAGTAATTCATTTACTGTTTATCAATTAAATGTTCTGGAGGACATGGTAAATAACCTTGACTAAAACAGGTGGTATTAAGTTGATGTGCGTGATGATAAGACACTGTGAGCTTAGAAGTAATTGCTGGTTGAATTGCCTCTTGAAAGCTTCATTGTTAAACTAACCTTTCCGGCCTTTGCAATATCAATGCTAGTCTTCAGGTGACGCCGTGTAGCTTGATAGTTAACAACGATACGGGAAACCCCTGCTACATTGTTACGATAAAACATGACTTGCGTTTTTTTTATGTTTTGCTGACCGTGCATCTCAGTATAATCCTAGTAATTAACCAACTTAATGCACAAATTCTTGTTTTATAAGAAGTTTATTATATGCCTCTACATGTTTCGAGCACTATATGCTCATCATCAGGAGGTCCAAAATGTATTATACAGCATCTGGTATCATCACACCTGTAGGTGGCCGTCCCGTGCACAGGTTGAGAGAGGACCTCAACCTGTGCACCGGACGGCCGTCTATAGGTGTGATGATACCATATGCTGTATGATACAATTTTGACCTCCTGATGATGATCACATAGTGCTCGAAACATGTAGAGGCATATAATAAACTTACTGTAAAACAGGAATTTGTGCATTAAGTTGGTTAATTACTAAGATTAAGATGATTTGAGCTGTTTTCCGTACCAAATATGGAAGCAGCAGGTTCCACCGAAACCCCGGTACCTACCTACCGAAACACACGGCCTCGCATTACTAACACTAACGTTAATTTTCACCGTCGTGAGAACACAAGTTCTCATGAACCTTGATTATGTACTTCAGCAGAAGCAGACGAAACTACGTCATGAACCAAAACAGTACTGATAAGCTAATGGTCGTTCAGCTGTTCAGAAATTCCCTGCCATTTATGGAACTGGGAATTTAATTTCTGTGTTCCTCTCTGAACAGCCTTTCGCTGAATCCTGTACTGAACCAAATAAATCCGGTCCATCTTTTCACTGCCCAAAACTTTACAGCGTTTTTCAGTACTACTATTCCATCGACATGTCTTTTTTTCCCTGGCCCATTCCTTTTCAGGTTTTCGTGCTAAAAGTCGATATGCTTTACTCATCTCTACCATTATCCATTTCTCTTTAATACGAAATTATATTCTTAAATTCTATTAAAATAAACCATCATCACAACTGAACACCTGTATTACCATAATTTAGTATTCATTACAGCATGTTTCGGCCTGCTTGGCCATCTTCAGGTAATATACAAAATAGAAATTCTTTCGTTTTACATCAAGATGGCCAAGCTGGCCGAAACATGTTGTAATGAATATTAAATTCTGTTGTCATGACGGTTTATTTTAATATAATAGATAGATTATCACAATTGGTTGTAAAGAATAAACGTTCATCTGTATCTTTCTTCAATCCGCCGAAGTTCGAAATTAATCAGAGCTCATTTAAAAATTATTTTCCTGCTCCACAGTAAATATGCTGCCATTGCGAATACCAATAATTTAATGCTGTTTAGGGTTTAAGACATCTGTTAGTGGGGAGTCTGGAGTGATAAGTCATTCTAGTTACTAGGCTAGGACTGGAAAACCGAGGAATCTTTCGATTCCTTTTTGGAGCAAGAGAGCTTCCTCTTCTCACACACCATGACCGGCTCTGGGACACACATAGACTCCGATTCAATTGATTGTGAACGAGAATTTTCCGCCAACCTCCAGCATTAAAGTTAAGAATGAGTGCAACGCTACCTCCAGTTCCCCATATGCCTTTATGACGTAAACGGGGAAACTTCAACTCCCAAAGCTGTTGAATGTGAGAATAACATGACGCATTTGAATAAATTGCGTGGGCAGAATGCAGAGCTTTAGAATGTTGAGGGACGTAGTAAATGTGGTGGCGCCTGTGTGGTGTAAACGGATCAAGATGCCGGTACCGTCCCTTGCGTGGGAAGAACCGGCCGCTTTTGCCTCGTTTCACCGCTGTCTAAGAAGCTGAACACGAGTAGTGTAAATCCGTGCACGAACGCCGTAGTCCCTTGTCGCTTTGACAGCCCCGTTAAACACTGCCATGCTGAAACAACAAGCGAACATTGCAGTGCACGTTGTTACATTAACCAATATCCGGATATTCCAGTTTTAATTTTTCCACTTTCACAAAGGGGAAGTACACATTTCTACACTCCACTCTTTAAAATGCGCCTAATATAAAGGTTCTTATTGTCGTTTTTGTTTCTTAACTAAAACAAGTAAAGTCCTTGTTGAGACGCTAATCGTTGCCCTGCTAGTAGAGAAAATTCATGCATTTAGTTAAATCCGAAGTGTATAGCCGTGTTAAAGGGACCCACCACTGGTCCCTATTCAGAGCCAGATGAATCCAGTCTACATTTTTCCATAGTTTAAAATGGTCGTTCCGTGTACATATAGGTCTTGCGACTGTTGTTTTCCTTCTGATTTGCCTTCCAAACCCTTTATGCATTTGTTTTCTCCCATGCATGTCACATGTTACTGCAATTTAATCCTCCTTGATTTCATTTCCGTAATAATGTTTGACGAGAAGTACAAATCATGAAGAAATTTATTACAAAATTTTCTCCAACCTCCAGCTATTCCAAATATCTTGCTAGCATCTTGTTCCGGAATATCACCAGTCCTTGCAACAGCTTAAGCTCCACAATCGTCAAACAGGCACACATAATTTTATACGTTTTAATCATTACGATTTTAGATAGCGGATGAGAAGGCAGAAGATTCTGAACTGAATAGTAACAGGGAGTGCAGGGGTTTAATTTGCTTTTAACTACATCGTCAGTGCAGTTTTAATTTGACACTGTCTTCCCAAAATTCAAATTGGTTCATTCTCAAAGGGTGTTTCTGCTTACCAACTGCTCTGAAACTTGTAAATTCCCGTCCCTTCTGTGTAGATTTGTATGCAGGTGGGATCCTCTCATTTTGTAGACTGTGGCAGCCTGCGTTTCAACGGTGCTTGGCGGTAAATGTGCATCGCATTTGGTGATGGTGCTGTTGAGACACGTGTTACGAGATGACACGGAGATTGAAGGATTGCACTGGGCACGACACGTAACTAACTAGTAGAAGATTGCCCATTAGTAAGACCAAATAAAAGTATCAGTGCTTCGTGCATTGATAACGCTTTAAAAATCAGTTTGCCGTGAAACTTGGTTGCTGTTACTGTATAAGGCGCTTGCAAACAGTAAGGGAGTTACGTAGTTCACTCACCAACAAATGCACTACTTATTAACTTGGTTAAACGTTTTAAATTTACATTAAATACACAATAATATCGCTTTTGTATTTTTGGTCTTTAATGACCACCATCAGGGAGCTTTATCTATACCTGGCTAAAGTTATATTTATGTTAAAACACTTGGTAAAATTACGTCGTTATATAAATTAGGTGATGTGACAGCATGTCGTAGAGTGGCCTGTGTGTTGTGTGCAGTGCAGCTGCACCAAAACTCCAACACACAACGAACCGAGAACAAAACGACCGATGTGGTAATTCAACAGCATAGTCGCAAGCTCCTGATGATGGATATATTAATGTCCGAAACATGTTGGGTACATAAGAAGTGAAATAAAATAGCAAGTGACATCAAGTTGATCTTTTATTCTTCAACTATTACAATGATGCACGGTGCAATAAACATAAGACCTGTGGCTTTATGTTGCTGATTTAAATAATATTACTTCATTGGAGGGTGATCAAAAAAATGAGGATGAGATGGACGAGACATGTGTCAGGCATAAAGGGGACAGAAATGCGTAAAGTGCTTTCACCGGTAAACCTGAAGGAAAGAGACCAGGAACACTTAGGCATTGAATGGAGTGTAATATTAAAGTGGATCTTAAAGTCACAGCTTGGTAGGACGTAGAATGAAGTTACTTATGTGACTCTGAAGTGGATGAAGTGACGTTCTGTTGTGTACTCCGTAATTAACGTAGGGGTTCAGTAAACTGTGAGGAATTTCTTGTCCGAGTTAGGAATTATTAACATTCAGAAAGGGTTCTGCTGCATTGAGTTAGTTCATTGGAGAGTGACTATCATATTATCGCACTGAAATGTGATGATCGCCTAAACAATATGAAGACGTTCCTTTCCTACGTCACAGAAAGCACCCATTCTTCATTATATAAACCAATCGGTTTAAGCCATTCCGTGCTCAGTGTTATTGAGTTATTTAGGATGAAGAATCGTTTAAGGCCGTTTATCTGCGATTTTAGCCTAACCCAGCATTTCAGAGGACGTGTGTAGCACGAAAAACTTTTAACAATGATTAGGGAAATGTAACTGTTCAGTTAGAAGAAAATGCAAGACGTATAAGTACGCTGAGGATAAATTGGAGGGCTTTTAATTATTAATGAAAGTGGTACATAAAGCTACCACTGAACTTTAAAGGATTAGAATTTTAGCCTCTTCCGTTTGAAACACTGAACACTTCGTCGCCACTGAAGTACCAGATCGTGAGGTGAAAGGCAACCAGCCTGCCAAGCAAATTCTCAGCTTCCTTGTTAGTTTCACTTCACAGCATAACGAACACAGCACATTGAGTCAGTTCATGCATCCAAGAAGTTTCTCCAGTTCGACGAATTTGTCGATTGGGAAATGCCAAACCATAAATACAAGTAGTGCATAGTTGAAAATGGAGAGTGAGATTGGAAGCATTCGGGTTGAAGAAATTTCACTATATTGCTAACGGGACACTCAGATGTGTCACTGATGGGCTAAGATCCAAAGTTTCGGGGACCTGCTCTGTCTCAGCAATCAGAATCGATGTCTGAGTCGGTTACTGCTGTTGATGGGGACAAAACGATCTCTAAAACTTTGGTGTTCAACCCATCATTGGCGCGACCGTCGGTCCGAGATTAATGTAGTTAAGAATGGATGTTGTATCACATTGCAGCTTACGAATCTTAACTTCGAAATTGAAGATAACCGTCGTCTGGGACATGATCGCATGTAGTATGTTTCTACCAGACCACACGGCGTTACATCCCAGAAAATAATGTTCATACTTTTTGCCATACCAGCGCCAAATCTTGTCATTTTTAAATTATAATTGTTCTTGAAGATAACACTTTTCTGAAATGTGACACCATGTAGACATATATAACGGCTGGGACGTTTTGCTGGAGTTGTAATGCACCACAGAACTTCATTTGTCTGTCTATGTTAGAGACGACAACCAGTGAATACTGCTACATTCTGTTCGGAACCTGATGAGCTTGTCCGGAGAAGACAAGCCTGAAGTAGAAGCAAACATGTCTTCTGTGTTGCCCTGAGGAGTAACACGTCTGCACAGAGGAATTTATACATTGCTGCCAACTATTCCTTGTTTTTGTTAACGCTTTGTGTTGTGTAGTTTTAGCCGGTAACTTGACATTATGTTGATAAGTAAAACTTCCGTATTTATATACCTGATACAATACAGAATTGTGTGCAGGTTTTTGTAACTTGTGAGCGTAGTAATTTTATAACTCTTGAAGTCTGGAGTTCATGTCAGTGATACGTATAATCCAGTTTCTACGTCACAGTGAACACACTGCGTCTTCATTGCAAAGTTCATTCGTTTAATGCTGTTGGGAGGTGTAAATGTTATTTGTTCTGAGAATCACGAGGAACACGTAAATGCACGGTGAATTCAAAATGAAGAGTTGTTCATTGTTAAGGCAAGCAGTACAACTGGGGCTTTAGTGGTTAAGGTTCATTTTCTGATTTATTCTGAAACGTAAGTATAAAGTTGTTGTGTCTGTTTCTGTCTAAACATTAAGACACTTAGGCCAACAGGTAGAAAGTTATGTAATTTGTAAACGTTTCTGAACATGTTACACTTAGAATTACTTGGCTATTGGAATTCGTGCAACGTAAAGTTCATCCTATAACCCTCAATGAAAAAACAGAGGGGAAATAGATGTATAGCTCTACTCTTTCTTCAACCTCTGCGCTAGATTGCAGTGGGTTGTCAACGCCACGCCCCAGCCGCTTTATTCCCAGCAATGACCGCTACCCATTTTGTAGAAGGCTTGGTGGTCCCCAGGTCCCGTCTGAACGGGTGCAGAAAACCTCGCCTCCACCGGGATTCGATACCCGGACCGTCCAGCCTGTGGCGAGTTGCTATTCCGACTGCTTTATCCCGGCCGCCTTTGTGCACCGTCTCGTACAAACTATTTGCGGGGCGATGGACAGAGTCCAGGAGCAGTTATGATGGCTGTGTGCTCCGATTTCTTATGTACACAGACTTCGCCCTTTGTAGACGAATAGCACACAGCCTGTTGAAATTTTAACGGGAAAATTTTTCGGTTCTAGACATATTTACTACGAAGCGCAAAATCTTGAAGAGAGCAATTTCTATACACGTGTGACATATTTTGCTTTCAGAACGAAGTTCCGTAACAAAGCTGCACTCAACAACAATCGAACTGAATAGAACAAGAGGAGGATCTTAGGAACTGACCAACTTAATTCACAAATTCTTGTTTTTTTACTAAGTTAATTATATTCGTCTACATGTTTCGAGCACTGTTGTGCTCATCATCAGGAGGTCAAATTGTGTTATACAGCATCTGGTATCGTCACACTCTGTAGGTGGCCGTCCGGTGCGCGCGCGACCTGCGCACCGGACTGTTTGAACACATTATTACGCAGGGTCGAAACGCCCGTGTCCCAACATCGTTCCCTTGAAGCGTTTTTAATTATGTTTGGTACGGCAGGTCTGACAATCGTTCTGAAACCAATGTCAAAATTTCAGCCTCCTATCTTTATTTCCTGATGATGTGTGACTTCAACAGCAACTGACACACGCACACCTTCTTGTATTATACAGATATGTCGGAAGCTGAATTTAAAACTTTAGCCAAGGTCGTAGAAGGTAATTATACTTGCGAGTGCTGGGTGAAATGCATCGTGCTACAGCTGTGGAGAGACGGGCACGGCCTTCGCGGGAATGCAGCGCCTCTGGGAGCCTTGGCCGGTGCATTGCGTGCAACAGCGGATTACATTATTGTATTCTAACTCTGAAGGCTACTGACTTCGACGTATAGCAGTCTTTTCGGTTTACTTCCGCAATTTGTCCATTTTTTTTCCTCCCGGTTTTGAAACTATGACTTTTGGGGAACCGTATTTTATTTCCTGCATCAGATGGTAGGATGAAGTGGGAATTCTTTCTTCCGTGTGACCCTTGGTAAAGTGTTTCGAACGCGGGGGTTTCAACCTATCGGACTGACATATACTTTTATTGAAGCGTCAATATAGGAGCTTTGAAGTCAAGCCGACTTTTGATACATATTTTTGTCCTGTAAGTCTCTTTCAGAATTTCTCACATCAGCTATTTCTGGATCATTCTACAGGACTGAGTACAGTCGAGTGCTTGGTAGGCCAGTCTGTCTAATTCCTGGTCATTCGAACAATACTAATCCTCCGCATGAATGAGACAAAGTGAAGTTGTTGCATTCAAGTTGCAGTTGTTCATTCAAACTCGTGTATTATTTTCGTTTCTCGTCTCACACAACCAACTGCGTGACATACACGGGCAAAATTTTCGTTAAACACCTGAAGCCCTGGGCAGGATCTATACACGCTTGTATGCATGCGTACATACATACATATACTTACATAATGCAAGACGGTTTCTGATAATCATGTCATTTACTCATAGAGGACTAGTTACTAACAGTGTCTTGACAGGTGGCCTTGTTTGTTAGCCTCGATATATACATACTTTTATCTGTGAGAGATTTCCTTCTAATTTTGAATGTGCCTTTACCACTAGTAATATTATAATGAATATTAAATAAATTGGGGTATGTGAATGAAAGTTGGATTCATCTGGCTCAGAATACGGACCAGTAGTGAGCGTCTGTAAATATGTTAATGAAACTTTTTGTGCTATAAAATGCGGACATTTTCCTCATCAGCAGAGCAATTATAATTGTTAATTTTAATGTCTGAAGACGGCTTATGCCCCATCGTGTGAGACAAACTGAGCATTGTAGGCTGTTGCTGGCAGCTATGCAGTATAATATCGCCAGATATTATTTTGCCCAGTACTTGTTCCACTTTCACACTACTTTTATTATAATTCTCTTACGTTGTTAGTTCTAAGAACACACCTTCGCAACCCGCTTGCTAAGTTGCATTAATTTTGGAAGCAGTTAAATATGATCAGTGGGTCTTGATTATATGTTATTTTATTGGGATATAAGTTAGTTAATTTCGCTATCAAGGACTGAAACTGAACGACTGGACGACAAGGAATAATGAATTGAAAAGAACGCGGGGAGGAGCGGTCGTGACCCAGGTTAAAGCAGCGTCCTAGCATTTATTTGGAAGGACTGAGGAAAACGACGGCAACTTTATGCAGAATTAACTGGTCTACCGACCGATTTTCGAACCGGGCACTTAACGGGTTTAGAGGACAAAGGCTGTGCCCTTCTTTATATGGACCACCCCCTTTGGTATAGCAATCGTAATGTGTATTCACTTACAACAGACTCCTTGCGATTGTCTATTGTCTGTCAGCAAGTTTCGACCTGGTGTGTAGGACATCATCAGGCCAGTTATACAAGAACTGTATACGAGGCCAGATAATAATCGATCGCAGGGAGGGTATTGTGTGTGGTTGGGCATATCGGTACACATTATTAGGTCTGTCCTTCGGTGTCAATGCTTTTACCGGCTTGTGATATGCGATGTGTGCCCACCCTCATTAAATCGGTCTATTGTGGAAGGATATCTGTGTCTTATTAAAAACGAAACCGGGAAAGTACTAATTAATAAAACAAAGTGTCTTAAATGTTGATATATGAAATAATACCAGTAGGTAATTACCGCGAAAATACTGTGCCTTAACTCTCATAGCTTGTTTGTAGAGTTGTAGCTTTTGTTTTCACGGAAGTCCGCTGAATATCGATTTTGTATTGTGGATCATTGTGTGAGTGAGTCTGTTTTGATTAATGATTATGTACTAAACGTGGAATAACGAGTTACCGTTATATGCATACCATTTATGTATTTGCAATAAATGAAAAATATTTTTATAGTGTTCATATTGTGGAATTTTTCTCTTAACATATGATTGACATAGATATAACTATACTCCCTACTGAAGCCATAATCAAAAAGGTGTCGGGCAAAACTTTGTTCATGCCTTCAATTTCAAAACGTCTGAACATGTTCATTAGATCGGGGTTGGAGCTTCTATCAATCTGTCCGATATACTTCTTGGAACAATCAGGACATATTAAGTGGTAAATTGCATTTTATACGCGTGTTTGTTCTGGATATTTTGAAATTTTTTTTTATTTATAATCTTTTTCTATGGTATTATTTTATGATAGGTGACTTTTAGATTAATATCCTTGACTAGCTTGGTCGTATGTTTGATTTCTTTCCCTATTTACTTGAAGGTAATCCATTTTTTGCATATTTCATTCTTGACTTCTGTTGTATGTGTTTTAGCTTGTCGTTTGAGAGTTTTCTGTTGTTGATGTGATATTGGTTGTTATGAAGTATATTTTATCCTGCAGTGTTAATATATAGCTCCGCGCAAGAACGGGATGTGAACCTCGTAGTCAATATGACTGACTAAGGTTATAAGAATAGGAAGAGCAAAGAGACATGTCTCTTTGCGTACTGAAGCATTACATCACGAAGAAGAACGAGTGGCTGGAAGTGTAGCTCAGTTGTCTCCTAATCCCCGACATTAGTTAGAGGTAAACGGTTAACTTCAAGTCCCGACAGCATTGGCTGGACTGGCTCGGACAAGGTCTGCATCCCCCGCCTTTCGGTGGTTCTGATTGACCACATTCCTTGCAACTCGCCTGTACATTGTAATTTAACGACATTTTCGCTGAAATCGCTTCGGCGGCAGCATTCTTCAAACCCGAAAATGGCGGTAGCATGTTCCTTCGAAACATCTGCCTCACCTTAAAAGACTCTTTGTTGTCAAAACCCTGGAAACTGCAATCTCAGCAGTTCGTGCGGTATCAGTTAACTGTTGTTTGGAAGCTTATCAAAGGGCTTTTGTACATGTTGACGATACGAGAAACGGGGTTATGTGAAGCCTTCATTATCGGTAAGTAAAACTGTTTCAGAACGGCGGGGTCATAGACCTGTATATACTGCAAAATGCGGTGTAAAAATGAAACAGTGCGTATAAAATAAATCTCTACTGCATAAATGACTGTACCGAATTATTTAAACAGTAATTAGAAGGTAGAAGTTCATATAAGGCAGTGTACTTAATTTTGGAGTCTTGCAAGATTTTATTTGGGCTGTAGTAACTGAAAAGTCATCAAGGCCGTAAATGCCTCTAAGTATATTCAGGCCACGAAAAGTCTCATGGGTGGTGAGGATGATGTCGCTCGAGGCTTTCCACACTCTGCATACTGTTATGTTCTTCTGTAGCCCCAACTGATGCATATCAACCAGCCCGCAGTGCCTGTCGCCAGCCAGGCTGTAACTTGTTTATGACTACCAGCATTCAGAATAGCTGCATGATTGGAGGAGAATATGGGTGAAGTGCGCTGTATGGGGTAGGTTAAGAGCTTGTGGGAGACATGGAGCGGGGGTTCCATCCATGGGACTTCTTGCCATGGTCTGAGTATACAAAGAATGTTCTAAGTACACTATTGTCACGTGGTACCGGGGTCATAATTAAATCAAAGTCTTCTTCTAGAAAAAATTGTCCCCATGAAGTTGCTTATTTAGTTACGTATAATTGAATTAATAACAGTAGAGAAAATTATTATAGTTATATGTGACACATACTGTGAACTCTTATGTAAGTTTTGAGTTTCTGACGCCGGTTTTGATGAAGCGTTAGGTCTTCTCGGATATGATTGAAAATGAAAAATTTCGTAGGAACTTGCTGCCTCCATCTTCAGGAGTCTAAGAAGACCAAGAACACGTAAGAGAGACTATTTCGACGGCCGTTGTGGACAAATGTGTGATATGGTCTCCGAACCTAAAACGTAGTCCACAGGTCATCTGTATGTGAGTCAGCCTGTCTTCAAACTGAAATATTTCATGCGAGGTTTTGGAAGCTACTTTGGTTTGCTTGGCGGCGGGAGATAACCTTGTTCTATGTTGACTGTCTTGGTATACACGAAATATGACTAATGTAATCACAAGTCAGATCGTCCTTCTTGTACTGCTTGACGCTGGAGACAAAAGCACAGCGGTCCTTCGAATTTCGCGAACTTCTGTTACAGCGACGCTGCGCCACGTTTGCTAAGCTTGAATCTTCATCGAAACGCGGCTGAGGTTACCTCAGATCTCGCAGTGTAGCCCAGTACTGCGTTTTTCCTTTTTGCTATTGAAGATACTTAACAAAATATCAGGTACTTTTCGGAATACCGTAGAAAGTCCGTGAGACCTGACAAACGGCGATGAACACTCTGAAGGGCTAATGGATGACGATTTGTGAGTACCCGATTTATACAGATTCGACGGTATAATTTCTTACACCTTTGTAGACTAAAGGAGAAGAAGAAGATAAAGGGCTGTAATTAGAAGGACTACATTTATTGCAAGTGGGGGAAGAGAAAAATTATAGCTGTGAATTTTCGCAGACTGTGCCCCCTCGTCCTTCTTGGTCAAGGTAGGCTGGAGACTATGCAGAAGGTTGGGAAGTGAAGAAGGAAAGGTGGTGGGACGTGCAAGTTTGGGTACGTAGCAGAAGCAAGAAGCTGAGCGTTTGAATTTAATTTTGAATTTTGTTTTTTGAGGGCTGCCTCGTGGCGAATTGTTGATGATGTTTGGCGGACTGTCTGTGGGAGGAAATTTTGAAATCAACGTTGGAGGGGCTGTATGAGAAGAATTAAGTACAACTGTCATTTTGGGTAACAACTAAATATTTGCTCTAGGGCCGAGGAAACCCACAGAAAATGTTGATCGATTTCACTGGTCACAAGACCTGTATGATGCACAGCGACATCTAGCCAGCAGCCGTCATTCATATAGACACGAAACTTATCGGCCTTCCCTACATGGGCATTTGCTTTATTTTTCAAATCTTACTGATACATTTTACGTATATCGCCGTGCCTGTTCTTTAGGATGATTAACAAGACTGTTTTTGCAGAAATGAGCGGAAGGTGAAATACAAGAATAGTTCAAGTCTTCTCGAAAGTTTTTCGCACATCCATTTACAAAGTTTGAGATATCTGAAACCTTAAGTAGCTTAATGCTCAACATATAGATAGTTTCATTTCTTATCTCATAGAGAACCTAGCCTGTCTGTATTAGAAAAGCAACCGGTTAATGTTGTTTAGAGAAATAATAGCCGCTTTTTTTTATTAAATTATACGAAACGCGTAAATACACTGTGTGAACGTAATGGATAGTTAATGTTACAGGCAGTTGTGCATGTAGGCGGATCTTTCCCGGTGTATGAAATGGCCAGACCTCATTTTTTATGTTTTGTTGACCGTGCATTTCTGTATAATCTTGTAAATAAAACCAACTTGGTGCACACTTTTTCTTAGTATGTTTATATTTATCAATCTCTACATGTATCGGGCGACTATGGGCCCATCATCAGGAGGAACGACTGTGTTTATGCGACACTTTGTACTTGTTATTCTGTGTGGATGATTGTCTCGTATGCAGGGTGGAATTCCACCCTGCATACGAGAATAACAAGTACCAAGCGTCGCATAAACACAGTTGTTTCTCCCGATGGTGGACCTATAATCGCCCGAAACATGTAAAGATTGATAAATATAAACATACTAAGGAAAGTTGAGCACCAAGTTGGTTTTATTTACAAGATTGGTCAGACCTTATTTTGAGTGATATTTTGGACACTGTCCATGATCTCCGCATTTATGGACCACAGTGTCCGACATTGTAACTGTTCCTTTCATTTGATGAAGAATAACTGCGTACAGCTTTGCAAACAAGCTGTGCCAACGGTGCAGACCGTTTAGAATTCCTTCTGAAAAATGAAACAGAACTATATGATTTTAAATTGTCATTTTCACTTCCCCATATATTTTCGTGGCAAGGGGCTTAGTGAAGACAACTGACAGTTGTAATTTCATCACTCTTTTATTCAGCTTCAATGGTGAGATTCTGTGGCCTGATCTGTCTTCATTTGAATTCTCCTCTCAGTTTTGTCTTGTTCCTTCCTGTACTTCTGTGTCTTTTCGGTTTGGAATTTAATAATATCTGTGAGAATTTATCTTTCATTTTAAAGTGTGTTCATTTTAAAATGTGTTCACACCAATTACTTTGCTGTTGTATTTCCTATTTCAGATTACAAATACTTAGTCAGATATAACGTATATAGCTCTGTCTTCAGGCTACTTCAAAACACTGAGGTGTGTCATGAGGCGTTGTTGACTGTTTGAAGAAGAATGTTCAGGAGAAAAGAGGGGATAAGGCAAGGTGACAGAAATATTCCGTGTTCTCTTTCCTCATGCTTCCGACATAAGAACTTGTCGATTCCTGCAAAAATGGAAGGAGTCCAGCACACGAACAAGTGAGCGCGAAAATAGGAAAGTTTTTGTTCTCAAAGTGTCTACATTACATTACATTACCAAACTTTCGGTGCACCAATTCAAATTGTTAACAGCACAACCTTGAAGAGGGAATGCTTATGTTTGCTCGCGTGTATGATTGTGTCAGTGGGCAAGTACTAAGAATATACAGACACAATTAAAGTATTTTTAGCCTAACTAAAACAGGTTTCAGACTTCACGGCCAGTGCATGCCTGATGCGTTGGAACATTGCGCCTGGGCTTAACTTGAAAGGAGTACATTTGACTGCTTGAGAACGGAAATTACCACGTGGCGAGAGGTGCCCCATACATATCGGTCTCTTTTCGATGTTTGATATCTGCATTTATAACCCTGTACCGGATCAGTTAAGCCCAGGTGTCGAGTCCCCGTTTGGTGAATGTGTTTACCAGCCTCTAATATTTTGAGTTATTAAAACAAATTTTGGACGAAAGAGATTATTATTTGGCAGTTGTAAGAATTTAGGGATATGTCTGCATTCTTAATTAAAACAAATTTGCCTTTAATATTTACATACAAAAATTAGTACATAAACGTAGGTAACGGTAGACAGCTCACTTAAGGTCGAGTCAATGGAAGTCATTTTATGGCATCTGCTGCGATGTTACTCGTCCGATAAATTAATTTCACGTTTCACGCAGATAATAACGCCCTAAATCAGTTGATACGTATTAGTAATTACTGTGATATATATAAAAGAAACTGAAAGCCTGCAGTGATATATCTCCAGTGGGACGGATCGGGTACTCGTCATTGTAAGTACCGTATTTACCCGCATGCAAGACGATTCCCCGAACAACACATCTGCCAAGGGAAAATATATTTATCCAAATTTAAGATGACATCTAGTAATAAAACCTTAGCTAAGAAAAAATATTTTACTTTTAATTTCATACACATAACACACGAAGCATATCAGATTCTATCTGCTTTTACCAATCAGTGTCACTGTCTCCATCTTCTCAGTCAGTGCCTTCATCTTCCTAACGCTCACTCTTAACATTCCCATCCTCATCACTGACATTCCACAACTGATACTGATAGTTTGTCCCGTAATGTCGGTGCGGAATTACCACTCTACTCTGCGTAATATCTCACTATAGCGCGTACCTCATGATTTTGCGATGCAGACCTTGGTATGACTACGCAGGGTCCGGCTCAAAGCGATGTGGTTTGGCACAGTCCGATTCGGCGCTCCATGAGCGAATTTAAGACGACCTCACATATTTAAGCACCACATTTAAGGAAAAAGTTCGTCTGGCATTCGAGTAAATAGGTACATACCGACCGATTTCGCTAGCAATAGAAGATGCGGGCGTGTCGTTGTTACTTTGATTTTGCCGTGGCAAAACACGTGCAGATTATGTATACTCTAAGGTGCAAGATTTCCTTTCCGACTTTAGTTCAACCAACGCTATTTACAGCCTCTGAGAAGATCAACCATGGAAAGGGTGAAGTGTCACAGTGATTCGCGATGTACGGACTACATAGTCCGACATCGCGAATCAAAACTTACACTTTTTAATTATATCTGCAGGATTTTATATGGATTTTATATGAATTTTACCATCTTCTAATGTTTATATAATACAACAAACTATATATTTTAGTAATTTAGACCACTCACTTGTCTCCGGAGTGACGATACCAAATGCTGTACTAATACAATTTGTCCTCCTGAAGATGAGCATAATAGTGCTCGAAACATGTAGAGGAATATAATAAACGTATTCAAATAAAGAATTTGTGCATCAAGTTGTTAAAAAAAGACTATCATTCTTTAGGATGCACGGTCAACAAAATGTAAAATTTTACCTAAATGTCGCAATGTATGTGTGTTGAGTGGAGTGGGGCACCTGAGCGAATGAGATTCCGTTCTCTTTATATGCCTTCGATTGACATAAGTGGCTAATAACCTAACTTGGCAAATATTTGTTTTCGCTGTTCTTATTTTTCCTAGTTTATTTCACGACGCTCACCCAATATTGTGCGGGTGATAAAATCGAGAAGAATGAGATGGGCTGGGCATGTGGCACGTATGGGTAAGGAGAGGGGGGTGTATAGGGTCTTGGTGGGGAAGCCGGAGGGAAAGAGACCACTGGGGAGGCCTAGGCGTAGATGGGTGGATAATATTAGGATGGATCTCCAGAAGGTGGGATGTGGGTATATGGAC
>Ga0123352_10004089_pt1 | contig 21382 bp, 15 predicted proteins | sample TergutLab28metaG_FD_89700 | JGI IMG/M metagenome (GOLD analysis project Ga0123352, IMG submission 89700) | Labiotermes labralis P1 segment gut microbial communities from Petit-Saut dam, French Guiana - Lab288 P1 | ecosystem: Host-associated > Arthropoda: Insects > Digestive system > Gut ...
ACCCATACACGCCACATGCCCAGCCCATCTCATTCTTCTTGATTTTATCACCCGCACAATATTGGGTGAGGAGTACAGATCATTTAGCTCCTCGTTATGCAATCTAGCAACCTCAAAACGTGGCGGTTGAAGCCCGATTTGGGTTGTAACGCCACAAAAAAATTATTGTAATATTAATTGTTTTTCTTCACACGTTACCTCTTGCGAGATAATAGAGAACTGTATTACTATCTTGTATTGGACATACAGGAAGATAACGCGACATTGAAGGTAAAAGGTAAAGCAGTCCCGTTACAGGCGTGGAGTGGCCCACAGGGTTCCAGGAGGTTAAGGTTCCCAGATTACGTGGCAGTGACCCAGGATGGTGGTAAGGTTGTCAGCCTTACGCACCGGCCGCCTTTACCCCCAGGAAATACTCCTGGTACTCATTTCTGTTAGAGGCTGAGTCGACCCCAGGGCCATAGACCGCAGTATTTACTGGGCTATTCTCAGCCGAAATTTGCATGATTGTGAAGCACGTATAATTACAGGGCATCATTACTCAGCTGTATCTGCAGTGCGCGGAAAATACCATTCATCAAATTCATAAGTGCGATAACACAGGGTATCACATATCAGAGACGTGCGCTTCGGCCACACGACAGCGCTGCAGGCTAGCCTTACAGCGCAATAACAGAAAAATCTGAGGAGAAGAAATTAGCCTACAGAACTGGGATGTGGGAAAGTTCAATCAGAAAATACGTGTCCTGCTGTTACTTAACACACTTCAGAGCAGAGGAATAGCGTAGTCGGTAAAGCGACTTCCTACGGCCCGGAAGGTCCGGATATCGAATCGTGGTGGGCGCAGCATATTCCGCACCCGTCCAGACCAGTCCTGGGGCCGATCCACGGTTCTGTACAGTGGGTACCGGGTTTCTTTCGCAGCAGGTAAAGCGGCCTGTGCCTGGCGTTGACCACCCATCGCCATCCAGCGTCGAGGTTAAAGAAATAGTGTAGAAGTATCTCCACTCCACCTCTGGACCTTCATGGCATGTTTTGGCGTGAAATTTATCATTTTACCTGTATGGAGCCACGTTTCTTTTAACCCATTACTTAGTGGGAATTAATAGTTTGCAACATGATAGACGAATCCGCTATCTCGAGTAGTAAATTATTCTCTGTTATCTGCGTTAGTTGACTGATACAAGCTTGACAAACAGATTCGTTTCGTGGAACTAAATAAGACATCTGCCTTACCTGTTTTAAATTCGACGTTTAGGAATTAGTAGTATGAACGTTCGGTTAGTAGGCTTAATGATGTCTAGGAAACAATGGATGTCCTCTACAGTATTTTCTTCCCGAAAGTTTTAGTTCGGATTTCAGTTGCGAGAATGGCAGCACAGTTTGTCATCCACTAGCAGTTTCATATGGGCACATGACGTCATGAACACTGGAAATTATTTGAAACTTTTCGTTAGAGATAGAGAATCGTTTTTATATCGCATTTATCTGCATAATGGTTTAATTTCAAGACTCCGGAATTTTCCGGAAGGAAATTGCTACCTGTGGAGCTAGCTCGCATTGAGCACGCATTTTGAGGAGGGAACTTCTTAATTTACTGCTTACAAAAATATAAAAATGGTTTAAGTACCCCTTTGTGTATGTTCACAGTAAAATTTCGAAATATACTATTTTTTTTTTATAACTCTGTACATTTTTCTTCTACATGTATAACATAACCCATGCATACAAATGCTTACAGCATGATCTTATGCTTCATTAGATTCATGTTTCTGTTAGTATCACTTTAACAACCCGCTAGCCTCGCTCCCAGCTGTTAGTCGTCACACAACCAGTAGAATGTCGGCTCTGATAAAAAAAAAATGTTGCCGGTTTTACTGCAGTTTTATGCAAATAAGATGCACTAACTTAACTATGAATGTGACCTTTCTCTTGTGCGTTAAATTCCTGCGTTATATATAAATAACAATGAAAGTCTGTGCCATTCACCACATGCCTTATAGCCTAAGGTTTGTGTGTGTGTGTGTGTGTGTGTGGCCGGGGGGGGGGGTACCATAAGGAAGCAAATAAATGAGTGGTCAATTGCACGCTTTGCTCTGCGAACACCAAAGAAGGGACAGTTGTATAACCTAGCATATAACAACGACAAGGAATCTCTTCTGGCATACAACGTGACAAAGACTTAATTAGTCAGAATACATGAACTACAAGTTGCACAAGAGCAATAAACTTCTTGAAATAAGTGACATCAATACGCCTTCACTGTCATTATAGAAATCCAGCCACCCAGCACTGGAGATAAGAGCCTAAACTTTCGTAAAGAATATAATACCAACATAGGGAGGATATCACTTACCAAACGCAACATTACTACATAGTTTTTTAATGTTTTTTAACGTTTTAACGCTTATGTATATTTTATAATTAACAACAGGGACAATATCCAAAGTTCTATAAAAACACATCTCAAATACATACGTGTAACCTCCTTCATATGTACCGGTTAAAGTTTTAGAAATAAGTATCCTGATTGTACAATAAGAACATAACGACACATGCATTTCATACATAGTTACATCAAGAATGTAAGCGTTTGGGATCCCACAGCGCATTTTAAACATGCCTAATTAAGGATCTGTATCTTAGAAGAGCCTGAAGGTGATTCTATAAGAATCGAAACATGTTGCCGTAATACAATAATAAACATAATAAAGTGTTGTTGTGTTTGACTGATACATAATTGTATATTTATATGTGTTAAACACTTCGGGATGGCAAACATTAAAAAAGGAAAGAGGGTGGTTCTCTTATGGCGTGAGGGGAAAAATCTGGGCTCCCTTTCAGGAATTGCAAATTAAATGCGTGAGGTTACCTGTGCCATATAAGAATATGAGGAACTAGAGGAAAATAAACTGTATTGGAAACACAAAGAGGGACGGTGGTAAGTTGGAAAGGTACACATATGGGTAAGTGGAAATGAGCACTAAACATTGAACAGTGTAAGGCACATTTATGGTACGAAATTGTCAGTTACCTTCTGGTTCATAATTACGTACTTTATATGCTGTGGAATATATTTTTATTGGGTACATTTGTTGAATGGCAACCTGTTCGAAACGGAGGAATTTTGAAGTCCTCTGGGATTCTGACGTTAGCAGGTTTTACTTCACAGTCCCAGGCATATTGTGACTGTGTTAGTCATACACTGACGCAATACGCTCGTATGCCGGAGTCTAGGTGGTTTTCAGTGATATGGGACTGCATTATAACAGTCTACGTCACGTCGTAAAATTACACCCTGACGAGACGTTATACTTTGAAGTGTGATGTCATATGTCACTGACGCTTGCCTGTAAATTGGTGAGATAATCTGGCGCTGAAGATGAGATGTCAGCAAAAATATTTTATTAAAAATCCGCATTCTATTTAACTTTCGTCACATTGTGTGTAAATTTATGAAACATGCGTGAGGTAGATACATAAGTAGATTCGATTCAACAATAACAGGAAGAAATCCTTCGTGGTTGGAACAAATTGCTTTTCCCCACACATTGCAAGTGCGACATTCTTGGTGTTACTTCTGCACGGAATCGTTTCAGGTAACAAACAACTCAATAAACTCAATCAGGATTGCGTGAGTCTGCGACTTTTTTAAGGCTTTCACTGCGGTTCATTTGAAGTCCCGTTTTCGTTTCGTGGTTCGTCCCAGTACTGCTTGAGTGATGTCCGGCGTGTTGCACAGTGTGACCGTCTCATCTTCGAGGGCCTGACCACCCATGACCGTCGAAAATGATACCACCACGCTGTCTCGAAACGTCGGGCATTGCTCATCCAGCGACCCGACTCCCTATCCTAAACGAAAAGGAGATGTCAATAAATTGCTGCCTGAATGTGTTCTTCAACGGGAGAATCTTGACACATCTTGTTGCAAATATCGGCTGTGGGTCATCATTACTGGAACTTGCTTTTCGTCTCAATAAACAAGAAAGTTATGAGAGTTAATACATCTAATATGAAAATTTTAGGTTAGAGGAAACGGAAATTGAAGAAGATGGATTCTTTGTATACCTAGGAAGTGTGGTGTCAGAAAGCGGAGGAACAGAGGAAGATGTAGCAAGTACAATCAGGAAGGCAAATGGTGTATTTGTTCAGCTGTATCCAGTGTGGAGAAAGCTCAACGTATCAAAAGAATTTAAAATACGAATATTCAATACAAATGTAAAATCAGTATTATTATATGCATGCGAAACTTTGAAAACTACCAACAAGAAAACAAGAAGACTACAGATATTTGTAAATAAATGTTTACGACCAATAACGAATATAAAATGGACCGATTTGATTACGAACGAAGAACTATGGAGAATCGCCCATCAGAAGTCAATAGAAAATCAGATAAAAAGAATAAAATGGAACTGGATTGGAACAGATTACGTAAAGAAACAGGAGCAATACAGAAAACTGCATTAGATTGGAATCCTCAGCGATATAGAAAGAGAGGTAGGCCGAAGAGAACGTGGTGAAGAACAATAGAGGATGAGGTAAGAAGAATAAGAAGATCATGGAAAGAGGTCAAGGGGATAGCTGGAGACCCCAATGCCTGGAAGCTCTTCATGGATGCCTTATGCTCAACAAGGAGTAAAAGGATTTGATGATGATGATGATGATGAAGAACATGTAACATGACAGGCAACATACGTATAACCTAACATTCAGGCGCGTTCGTGCAACCATTGTTGGAGGGAAAAGCAAATAAGTATCGCGTATTGTGAGAGTGTGTGTTTGTATCCTTAGGTAACCGGCATGCAATGCGCATGCGCCATATTATATTGCCATCTGTGTCCTGCCCGGCTCTACAATAATTTTGCACATTATCTCACAAATGGCTACATTATCTAAAATAAAAATTATTGGATATAAAATGTGTGTTTTGAGTTTCTCTACAACTTTTGTCTGAAACATTTCTCATCCCAAGAAAAACGGACAGACATATAAAAATATATACCGGTCTTCATGTAAATTGCCCGTTATTCTTGTCGGATTTTAAGGAAATTTAAATTTTATCGACAGATTTTCGAAAAATACCCAAATACCAAATTTCATGAAAATCCGTCGAGAGGGAACCGAGATGTTCCATGCGGACGGACGGACAGACAGACATGACGAGGCTAATAGTCTTTTTCGCAATCTTGCGAACGCGCCTAAAAGTGAGACAGAATTACGTACAGACTGACAAATGCGTATTTCCCTTGATCCAGTCTTTGATACGAACTATTGTCATTGCCATATAGCAGTCGTGTAAATGACAGCTTGTCCACTGTCATTCTATGTTGCCAACATCTGAAGTGCCGTTGAAATAAGTCAGTCGTCCCTATTGCCCACCTTCTACAGTCAGACATATCACTGAGCTTCCACTGTGACGGAAAATACACAGAGTTATCTCCTTGCGCCTTGTTGACCAACAACCGGCCTTCAGTGTATTCTGTGTCATCAGTATTTGCGTAACGCATGCTGACAAGGATATTCAACTCTCGATGCACGTGTACGAGCTTCGAGCAATTTTGCAATTTTTGTACGGCACTGGCCTTCATGTTTCTTTATTACACGAAGGTAAGTCGATAGTAAAGCAATGTTACAAGATTTCACAAGATTATCACAAGTGGGTGGATGGATTTCTTTTTTCCGTACAGATAAGTAATCGTACTGTTCTAGTGTATTTGTTCCAAACGTTTGCTGATTGTGCCACAGTACAATTAATTTGTGGTGGTGCTTAAAGAAGTCATGCAACGCGTCTTTCGTTTCATCGTCAACGGATAATTGTCCGATGAAAGGCAATTTCGTATTTTATCCCGATATGTTTATTGAGTTTTTCTTTAACCGTCTGAACCCCAGTGTTCAGTATACCTACCAACTGATGTGACATCAATAAACTATGCGTTTGCCACACAGTTTGTATATGTGTTTCGGACGACTCTCACAGTGATCAAATGTTAGTTTTCAAAATGCTTGAACCGACTGTATCTTACATCTTTACATCATGTAATGGAGACGGATTGAGTTTTCTTTGAAATATGGCCTGAAATCCACATCAATTCAAAGGAAATTTACCCTTCAAATTGCTAACATGAACAAATGTTGCAACTAGTGGCCGTGCAGGACACGCGTTAGCAACAATACTCATTCGCCCTTTCTTGAATCTGTGGACCGCATCGTAAGCTGCTCTGTGTCTTAAATAGTTATTGCCACATTGAACTGCCATAACAGTCCGCCATTTGCTTCTACCCTACGACAGTTGAATACAGCCCACATCCTTAAATTCTGCTTGTCTGTACCCCATTTGATAGTGTTCTGCCATTTACACCTACGTCTTCCATGTGGTTCTCTTCCTTCAGGATTCCAACAGAAATTTTTATACATTGCTCACCTCGCCCATATATAATATACACCCAACCCTTCTCTTCTCCATAATTTAATCATCCTAATACTGTTTGGTGCAGGATTCAAATCACGAAGCTCCACGTTACGTAATTTTCAGCGCAAGGAAATGTAAAGGCTAATTCGAAGTAGGACTGTGTGTATTAAAAAAATCTGTCGACCCATTGCCTTGGAAAACTATTGAATATCATACGGACAGACATTCCAGATAAAGCAATCAGTACTGGCCCACCAACATATTAGCAAAACCTCGAATTGTCAACAAGGCAATGCTCGTTAGGACAAAGCATTTCACAGTTCTTGGTTTTGTATTTCTTCGTAGTGTTTATGTCAAGTTGTTTGGCTTTCGTTCTTCCAGCTACAGAAAGGACTGCCTTGTGTTAGAACTGCCACTGATATCAGTAGTTAGGTATTGTATTGACACTGAACGGGATGATGTGGTGGTCGAGCTTAAGGCCTGTTTAGAAAAGTCTCCAGTTCAAAACGCGGCCAAGATACCGGCTGTGCTGACTGACTCGTTGTCGCGTTCCTTTTCAATCCCTCCAGGTAAAACCCCAGATAGTACCTACGGCAGAGAATTACCTCTTTCTTCCAAATAAACATTCGTCGAATAAAGAGAGATCAACTTGATGTCACTTGCTTTATTATTTCATTATCTACTGCTCAACATGTTTCGGATGTTAGTACATACGTAGTGCTTCAGCCTGCATCCGGATACCACACCACACCACCCCAGCCAAACCACAACGTAACACCAACACACATCGAACCAGAGCAATACAACCCATGAAATAACTCATCAAATAAGCCGCAAGCTCCTGAGGATGGATGTACTAACATCTGAAACATGTTGAGCAGGAAATAATAAAGCAAGTGACATCAAGTTGGTCTGTCTTTATTCAACTATCAAGATGATGCACGGTCCAATAAACATAAGAAATATTCGTTATCCATACTCTTACCGACGCTGCGAGTACGTAATCTAAAATACTACGCCGTAAAATAAACCACTTTAAAGTAGAGTCGTGTTTGGTGTAGCGCGTAAACCCAAAAATTCCCTCAAAAACAAGTAAAGTCAATCATAAGTGTATTTGTTTGTGTGCACATGGATGTGGTTTAATGTATTTTGTGAGGGAAAACGTCTGAAAATAGTAATACAGTCTGTAATAATAAAATGTTGGGTCTGGTGGCTCACGCTCTTCCCGCTGCCTAATGAAGAATTTGGTTATCTGTAATTGCCTTTCTTTAAGCACTGAATCATTGTACAGGTTTTAATATGGGCGTGAAATCTCTTCGAGTGTCCTACTAATTTGCGTTTATTTTCTTTAACCCGACCGCCTGTACACGAATGCGCACAAAAATATTTGACGTAAAACGCGACTGTACTGTAGTGTTCATATAGATGCTGACTGCTGATTTGTGACCGATTCTGTCACAAGGGCACGAGTACTAAAAACCTGTAATGAAGTATGTGTAGCCTATATACACATACATAAGCGTGGCAAAAGACGTAATTTTTGGAACACAAAGAACATTCCACAATTCTCTAAAAAAAACGGATTCACAAACAGTGCTTTACTGCATATCTTCGGTATTGTTGATAATATATTTTAAAACAGATGTTATTTCCCTATATAAAGAGTCCAGTATAATAACTTACTGCAAGCTACTTTTTCACGAAAGAGAATTACGAGTTTCTAAACTTTATACTTTTCTATGTAAAAAGAAGCCGTACTGTTGCGTAGGCTACCCTCAGAACACAGCTTTGCGTGTATACAAATAAATAAATTTGTATATATATATATACAAATTTATTTATTTATTTATCTTACATATACCGTCACGTCTATGCAGATTTATTTTCTGCTCATAAAACCTTAAAAGTGTTATAACTGAAAGTTTCATTTTATATCTTCATCAGCTTCAAGATTGATAGCATGACACTTTTTTTGGACTTTATTTATTGGTTGATTGAAAACACTGATTGACAAACTGACACAAAAATAAAAAGGAAGCAACAGTAAAATATTACTACTAGTATTAGATCTATTACTACTACTACTACTACTACTACCAATAATAATAATAATAATAATAATAACAACAAATTTATATAACATTTTCATAAAGTTTTGGAATAATATTTAAAAATCAAACAACTTACGTATCTCCCCATCCAAATCACCCTTCTCTAATCCATGCTCATATACGCTTTAGGTAACTTATTTTCGCTTTTTCGTGCGCAATACATTTTCTGGGTAATGGTTTCATTCTTTCCTTTCAGTGTATTAACGTCATTTAATTCTAAAATCCGAAGGTCAGCCTTCCGACATTGTTACTGTATTTACGTTCTGTTTCTTTCCTGTCTGCAGGCGTGAAACTTCAGCTCTCACCCAACGAAACGTATTCACGTATACTCAAACTTTCGTCCACCAACCTGTCTTTTTCTAGCTTCTGATTCGCATGAAGTAACAATAATTTTTATTCTCCTGTTCAATTTTTGCCTAACTTTAAGATTCTTATTCTTAAGATTATTTGTTGTGGTTTTATTATTTAGGGTTATATTAATGTTTTTAAAAGCCCCTCGTTTAAAAAAAATTGAATATAATTTTGGAATATTTGTATGTAGGAATGGGTAATACTGTGACAAGAATTTCATGAAATACGTAAGGATATTCCGTAACCAATCTATCACAAGAAATTAAGTATGTGAATGCATAAAACCTCACTTCAAAATAATAGGTGTGTATTAAGCAATATGATAAAATTCCCCAGCAGTGGAGATAACAGGTGATTGGATAAGAAATGTGGGTGATGAGCAGAAAGTAAAGTGATTATTTTTCTTGCCATTATTTTTCGTACATTTTACAAAAAGGGTGGAGAACTTATCATTGGTAAGTCCACCCTTTCAATTGGTATGCCCCTGATAAGCCAATAACTGGAAGAACGTGATGATTTAATTCGAAACACGTAATAAAGTATGAATTCGAGATTTGTATGAAAAAGTCTCTTTAATCCATTCTTTCCTTACAAACGGATTATTAAAAAAAAAATTAGCACTACTTCACCTGTCTTAAAAGCTGGCACAACAGTACAAACTATGCTATTTGAAAGCCACCCTCTTTTTGATCAAACTATGTTCATTGTAGTATTAGTCCAAAAGCTTTGTGGCAGGTGTTACGTTTGCGGTAACACTGCAAATAAATAATATCCCATACCAAAGCCATTTGTTTATATACCATTATTTCGAGAAACTTAAATAATCTAGGATATCTCAGCAGAGCATAGAGTTCTGGCTCAGGCAAGACATTTTCTCTTTACTGTGGTGTCAAAATCAACTCTGGAGCTGATGTGGCCTCCTATCCGGTGGACATAAAAAGCACTCTTCCGGGAAGCAAAGCGGCCATCTACTTTTGAATTCAAGAACGCTTGGAGCTCTAAACCATCTCCCCCGTAAGTTTCCATAACGGGGTGCTTCACTGAGCCTAGAGACAGCTGTAGTTTCCCTTACAGTCTTTGATGTTGGAAGTGAACTATTAAATTGTGTCAAATGTCCATGCACTCCACATGCTTGCCTTTCTTTCTGGCAGCCGAGGGAATTTTTCTAGGCTGATAATTGTGTCAGAAGCTACAGTACCTGTAAGCGCAGCGGTGTGATTTGTCTTACTTACAAGTTGGTCAGAGAAGGTTAAGAGTGTCTCACTCAATAGTTTGTTTAAGTCGTACTGTAACTCCTTGAAAACCACAAGTACAGTTCGGAACATCGTGTTCGGTTTATTTGCCGGCAGTGTACTTATAATAATAATAATAATAATAATAACAATCATCATTTACTACTACTACTAATCTTGGTAAATCTACAATACACCAGGTGAAGGCAGTTTTTTTTAATTTAAAAAAAAACCCTTTTATTTGTGTGTTATTTAAAGACGTTATCAAGTGCTGAGATTATATACCGGCAGTAATAGATTAATTAACGATGGTACTGGCAGGCGAAAACTGAAATATCCGAAGCAACCCCTGTCGCAGTGCCCCCTTGAACGTCTCAAATTCCACATGTACTGGTACTGAAAACGGGCCTCCCTAATGACAGGCCGGCGACTAAACACCTGAACCATGACGTCAGGCCGTCTGTTCTGAAGTCACCCCTACATGGTTCCATCTGTAGCCCCCACCCTCCTTTCTGGCACCAGAGGAAAAGAAAGTTATATATCCCCTATTTTAATAAGTCTCTTCTCTTTTTTTTTTTAACGTTGTAAGACCGAATTTACACATTTGTCAAAATAAAGTAATCCACTGAGATCGATGTAAATATAGAGGAATTGCTACAGATTGTTAGCTTGACGTCTTTAGTAACGATTTTTCTTGTCTTTTTCTTCTTTGCGCTTCTGCCTTGAGTGAATTTACAAAACAGCACGAGCAGCAAACTCCAGAAATCTGAAAAGAAAATCGTCTTATGTACAACATTTGCTGCAAATGAGAACGGTGGTATGCATAGAATCAGCTACAGAACACAAGGCTTTTGCGTGCAACACGTCGACACCAGTCTGGGAGCGACTCAGAGCCGGTTTGGCTGTCGATTGTATGAAGTCAGAGTTACTCCAGGTCTGCCTGTCACTCCAGGCGAATTCCAAGATAATTTTTAACAATAAGCCAAGAATGTCTCCTTTCAGTTCCCTACCATTCGTAATCATATTGCTGTTTCATTCGGTTATATATAGCCTGTAACGCAGAGAGAGAGAGAGAGAGAGAGCGAGAAAGAGGCAGAGGTCGCTGTTAATAGCCAACAGGCCAGCAGTTCGTAGCCCGCAGTTTCAATAAACGCACCCACAAAGATGAAGAGGGGTAGCGTTGTCATGTATCCGGAAATTAACCTATTTCGTCCTAAGATCAGCTTTAGCTCCTTTGCTTTCAGTGACGCAAATAGGAACAGGAAGAAAATTCTGCTAGGCCTGTCAGGATCTGACGTGGCCGAGATGCACGGAATGCAGTGTCACATAACAATGTAAAATGAACTTAGAGGTTTATATTCTGTTATGTAATAGGCGCCATTTTTTCCCATTGTGGAAGCAGAAAACCTATTACAGCAAAGTTCTGTTAACTCTGTTAGTTCTCTGTCAGCAAACTGAGGAAGCACCGCAGAAACTATGAGAATACGTTCGCATTGTGAAATTGGTTAAGCCGGGACACGCAGAGATGCAAACACAAAAGCGAAGTCTTTTCGAAAGATGAAACCGTATCAAAGTTTTTGCATTCCAGCTGGAGAGAAAAGCTCGATAGCTGGTTACCGGATAGACCGTTGTGGTTCTATTCTCCTGAGGTATTTTTATCCTAGTCACTTTTTATGTGCTGCTGACCGTGCATCATCTCGATATAATCTCGTAAATGAATCCAACTTGGTGCACTATTTTTTTAGTGTATTTCGTCAATTTTATTTATAACCTCTACATGTTTCGGACCTCTCCAGGTCCATCATCAGGAGGAACAGTTGTATTTATGCGACACTTGGTACTTGTTATTCTGTATAGGTGACTGTCTGGTATGCATTCTGCATACCAGACAGATAGTGAACCAAGTTGTTTTCCTTTATGAGATTACCCTAGTCATTTTTTTTCAGATCATCGCTATGGGGTTCACTCAGTCTCCCATGCAATCGGTTACTCCGGAGTAAAGCGGTCTGATCGTCAAGCTAAGCTTTCAACCTCTGTGCAGTCCAAGAATGCCAGTAGCATTACCTTTACGCCTTGAAACAACACGAATATAATTCGCTTGTGTTTTTTTATTGCGATCCTTCTACTACGTCGAATGACGAGGTGAGTGCAAATGATCGAAAGGAAACATTTAGGCGTTCGTGGCCTATTTTAAGTCATTATCTGAGCATATTTTCAGGGATCGTAGAACTCGTAAAAACTTCGGTTGCAGTAGCCGGCCCCCGTGCCCAGAATTAATCCGTAAGTGACCCTGGAGTTTAATTTCCGAACAGTGCGCTGTACGGTAACCTTAAATGCGTTCACGACATTAGAGTGCTCCGTGACCGGCAGCATGTGAGGAATTAAAGCCCGTACATTGCACGGAGACCGCCATAACACAAAGCGGGACGTGCTTCGGTAGTGGGAAGAGTTTATGTTATACTTACGTGTATGATGGCTGTCGCAATGGATAGCACAGACACCCACAGCACCCTGTTCTGAATGTCGTGGGCCAGGGACACAAGACATCCCCGCTGCAATATGGACTGGCACGATGCCTCGTGCTGGGTCGCCTGCTTGCAGCACGACCAGTCCACTATCCCAGCTCCGCGGTAGTCAGTAGGACCGTGAATGCCGCAGCACTGCATCTGTAACAATCGGTTCGTCAAGGCAACACTCGGCAATGAAGATGCAGGGCAACAGGATTGCTCAGGCCATCGGTGGACAATCGAGGTGGGGCCGACAGCAACAGGAATTTTTCTTTTCGCCACCACTTTCAGACTGCTCCGTGCTGTCTACGAAGTGGATACCAGCAAACTGATCTTTGTCGTGTAAGCGGCCGAGGAGTGTAGTTGGCCACATGCCTCCAATTACCGAAGCTATACTTCACCTCCCACAGTTTTCATTATGTGGTTGGCCTACTGCATTAAGCACAGTGACACTGTGCCCTTGTACGCTAATTGGGTCATAATTGACTCCGGATATGGGAGAGCAGCCAACAGAGATGTGCTTTCGAAATCGGTGACTATGAACTGCTTGGTGGTCGTAAAACAGTGCAGATATAAGAAAGGTATTGAATATATTTGATGTAATAAATGTTAAAGCAGTCCCATTACAGGCCTCGACAAGCCCTGAGGGTTCTAGGAAGTTAAGGCTCTCAGATTTCGTGACAACGACACAGGATGGTGGTACCTTGTCAGTCTTACGCCCCGGCCACCTTTACTCCCAGGAAATACTCCTGGTAATCATTTCTATTAGAGGCTGAGTCGACCCCAGGGCCATAGTGCGATCGGAAATATTTTATGTCAATGAAAAATCCACTGACACCCTCTGGGATCGAACTAGCAACCTTACGATTTGTAGCACAGCACCTTAACCACTGTGCTACCGCGGTCCCGACATTTGATGTAATAGGTCCTACAAATTAGGAATGTATGAAATGAATATGATAGTATAGAAGAATGTGGGCCGGGATTGCGCAGCTGGATGACCGAGACATCGTGACGCAATTCCCGGCCTAGGCAAGAGATTCGATTCTTTACCGAAGTGCCAAGACTCTTTCCAAAGTGATTAGAGAGGCCGGGACATGAAGCTCAGTTCAATTAGTGTCGAGTGTCCCATGTGCATTCATAATCTGCCCAAGGACAACTTTTAAGTTTACCATTTAGTAAAAAAGGAATGTAGGTTTTTTCTTTTTTTTCATTTTTTTTACGGTCGTACCGTGTATCTTGATATTATCAAAGTTTTTTTATTTGTGTGGTTAATTGAGTATTTTAACAACTATAACTTTAGCGAGCTCGAATAATTCGTTCCCTGATGATGGTGATCGCACCGGAACATGTTGGAGCTGTTTTAATGTAAATTTCAATATTTTTTTAAAGCAACTCTCTTGTGCATCATTGGTAAATAAAAAAGCTTTGTTAAGGAATGTAGGTGTTTCCCCCAAAAATACTTGATGGATATTGGCCCTGAAACTTCCACGCATGCGATGGAGCGACTGCTTTATGTCATCACAAGCTCCATAGCTTTAAAGTAAGTCTTAATCCAAATAGTCATATTTTAAAAATTCTTTACGTATAATCATAAAAATTAAATTTGTGTCCTGTACAGGAGAAGGAGCTTAATCCGTGATGGTGGTGCTGTGGGTTTTGGTGGTGGTGGTCCTCAAGATGGTGATATTAAATATGGCCGACAGTTTGTAGTAAGCAGATGGAAATATTACCTGCTGTTGTATGGACTTCCATTTTTCAGCGACATCTTTATTCGTGGTGTAAGAGGAGAACGATGCCTCCATAGCTTTGGTCATTTCGTCTTCTAAATTGACTGTCGATATCAGGGCCCATATAGCGCCTCCAAATTCACTGATGATTAGCACTATCAGGAACACTGAAAACTAGCATATCAAGGAGAAGGTAGTCTCAAAAACAGAATAAATTAAATTCATTAGGAAACAGTGTTGTAATATGCCATGCAGACTGTCCATATAAAGCACAAAAAAAAGGAAATATTTCCACGTGATAGGGGCAGTAATGGAAAATGTACACATAGAACAGTCAAAATTGTCCGTAAAAAGAAAAGTAAATTATCCCCACGCCCTACTCCTTTTTCATATTCCGCTAAGCTTTGCCATAATTGTTGTTCTATGTATCGTCTGTGTGTAAATGTATACTGTACTACTGCCACCGGGTGTCAACCCAACTGCAGTTGACAAATATATCATATCATATCATATCATCATATCAAGTCGCCATAAGTGACCACATAAGGAAGGGAACAAATTACAGTTGTCAACATGAAGAGGTGTAATGATAAGATTGTCTATGTTAGCTAGGAAATGCATGCAAAGACAATGAAATATGGTTCAAAGAAATAAAATATTTCGCGTAGGATAAATATAAACTGAAATGAACACCCGATAAACAAATAGTTCTGTACTGAGCACCATATTGTTTTAACTGCTTAGGGACTTCCTCCTCCCCAGTCATAAAACGGAAGTTTGATTCTTGCAATGTAACAGCCTTTCAAACTGCACATATAAGCATATAAATTAGCCGAATATTAGTAGCTTGCCGAACCAGCCGCTGTGTGAAGGGATTCCTATCCTTCAACCGTCTCGCTTTTACACACATCCCTCCAGACATGACAGCTTCAGAGCTGTGCGAGGACTCGATATTTGGAAATCCTATTGGTCACTGTGTTTACGAAACATACGGTTTTATTTTGGTGAAGAAATTAGCGACTCTCGGTTATGTTGTGCGGGTTTTTCTCCCACGGAAATTTAAGTTCATTTTCTGAGTTTTAAATTGGTCAGCCGACGATATTCAACACGTTCGTTGTCCGCCCAGTCACTAGAGGGAAGGTGCTGGAGGTGTCGCCCTGGAAGGTGAGGGGTAGAAGTGCACAGGGGAAGATCTGGGAGAAGGAATGTGGTATTTAGCGGAGATAGAAGTCAGCAATGCCAAGACTGAGGAGTGTGATCATTAAAAACAAGATGATATCAATAAATCAGCTAAAATTACAAGGCGACTGAGAAATCTCAAGCTGTCGAGGAGCTAGGGCTAAAATACGTGTCTTGTAAAAACAGGGGGTCTGTGTGAATAATGGATTTGAAAGGTGAAAGTAAAGGTTGTGTTGTTTACTGCAATACAATACATGACCGGAATTTACTTAAAGAGACTTCGTTCAATCAGGTAACTTCACACAGGTCAGTCATTCTCCAGGACCAGTGCCAAACCCGAGGCTTACCGAATACGAACTAAGTGTTAACCATTCAGCCATGGAGTCTGGCAAGATGAAGGAGTCGATGACAGTGATGATAATGATAATGATGAAGATGAAGTCAAAGAAGAAAAAGTAAAAGAAGAAGAAAGGAAGAAAGAATTCGGTGACAATGAAGAAGATGTCTGTTTCAAAGTACACAGTGATCTCCAGCAACGTAAGCTTCATGTTAATTAAACCAAAAAACTCCTCAGGTTACGATGAAATAACAAGTAAAATTATAAAATCATATCCTTCGTTGATCAGTATCCCATTAACCTATATCTATAATTACTCATTACACACAGGTATATTCCCTGATTGTCTAAAAATGGCAGTAGTAAAACCACTGTACGAGAAGGGAGACAAATTTCAAACTTAAAATTATAGGCCCCTTTTCACTATATTCAACCTTTGCTAAAATATTTGAGAAAGCAATGTTCAGTAGGTTAAGTCAGCATTTGCAGACTAACAATATACTGGCCCCAGAACAGTACGCTTTTAGGAAGGGCAATTCTACTGCGGATGCTGCATTTAGGCTAACTGACAGTGTACTTAAATCTCTTAATCAAAAGTTATGTGTTGGAGGAATATTCTGTGACTTATCAAAGGCTTTTGACTGTGTAAATCATGAAATTATGTTAACTAAGTTGCATTTTTATGGCATTCAAGGAATAACTATAGATTGGTTCAGGTTGTATCTAACAAATAGAAAACAGAAGGTAGAAATAAAATCACCCAGTTCAACTCACAATTTAGTTTCAGACTGGGGAATATTGAAGCACGGGGTCCCCCGTGGTTCCGTTCTAGGACCCCTGCTATTTTTGGTGTATATAAATGACATCCCATTGCAAACAAATCCCCTTGCAGAACCAATATTATTTGCTGATGACACTAGTGTTATAATTTCTAATGAAAATGTTATAGATTTCACTGCATCAGCAAACCAAGTATTAGCACGTATGATTGAATGGTTTTCAGCTAACAAGTTAGTTTTAAACTTGGAAAAAACAAATATAATGAAATCTGTAACAATAAATCAACCATAATGTGCACTGACCATTAGTTATAAGGATAAGTGTACAGAAGAAGCAGTAAATTTAAAATTTCTTGGTATACAAATTGAGAATCACCTTACTTGGAGGAACTACATTGATGAAATAATCCCTAAACTAAGCGTAGCATGTTATGTGGTTAGACAAGCTTATCATATCTACAATAATGATACTCTGAGATCGATTTACTTTGCTTATTCTCACTCTATTGCGAGTTATAGAATAATTCACTGAGGAATTTCCTCATACAGCAGGAAGATATTCACTCTGCAGAAGAGAATAATTAGAATCATGATGGGTGCACACCCAAGGACTTCATGTAGAGAGCTATTCAAAAAATTAGAGATTTTAACAATCCCAAGCCAATATATATTCTCATTGATGAGTTTTTTTAATTGGAAATCAGGATAAAATTCTGACTAACTCGTCAGTAAGTAGTATAAACACAAGAAATAAACACCATCTATATAGACCTATTGCTAACCTGTCTTGTTTTCAAAAAGGCGCATCCTACTCTGGGATCAGAATTTTTAACAACTTACCACAAAGTATTACAAGCCTTAGGAATTAAAAGTCACAGTTTAAAGTAGCCCTAAATTTTTATTTATGTACACACTCCTTTTACTCTGTGGATGAATTTTTTGCATGTACAGATGATATGTATTACTGACTTACATGACTGTGTCAATTCTTACACTGTAATAACTTTATATGTCTTGTGTGCTTTTGACATGTTCCACATCATATTGTCTGGTGACAGCCTCAACGATCTATAGACTGTATGTATGTATATATGTATGTACGTACGTATGTATACGAGGCCAGCGCTGGTTCAACTGGACAAGAAATTCAGTACTTACTTCAAAATAAACAACAGATTTGTTAGAATGTCATAAAATTGCTGCGTTTTCTTTAATCATCTCAGCACGTTATGGCTTACCGTTACCTCGCAGGATGTGCCGTTTGTCCTGAATCAAATAAACTCAGCCTGCATCTTCACAGTCCATTTCCAGAAAGTCCATTTTCGTATTAAGCTTATATCTACAACTGCAGCTTCCTAACCGTCTCATACTTTCGGTTTCACCGAACAATATTCTCTATTAATTAATAATGCTTTCCTTGCGCGTTACATTCTCGTCTATCTCAAACTCCTTTATCTGTTGACCCCCATGACAGATCGTGAAATGATAGGCCCATTTATCTCACCTACCTAAGCTAAACGTCAGCGCTAATAGTTACTCTCAAAGTAACTGACGTGTCGAAACTCCGCCGCTCATTTGGAAACGTGCTGGTTCATTCAAAACCGTTTCAGCTCTATACAATGTACACAGCGTATACAGACATAAACACAATTATACAAGCAATCGTCTTTAATTAGAGCGTTACCATTATATCGATATAAATACAAGACTGTCACCCGGGATGACCATCAACGTCGTACGGTCAATTGTCAACCCCAGCCTACATCCACCATTTGAACAAGGCGCCTATCACCACTTGCATCATGACGCACTGACATAGTACACTGAGCTGTTCGGATACGTTCACGCGTCATTGCGACCAGCAATGTCGTAGAGACTGACGAGATCATAAATGTTTAATTCAACATGCGTCATCAACATTGTACACGCACGCGTCCTCCCCAGCTGTTGACTGCAGAACCAGAGAGATACAGTACGGCTTACTGAATGCCACGTAATGAAGGAGAAACGGAAACTGGCTATCGACAACTTACAATACAGTGATAATTGCTCTCTTCTTTGCTCATGCTACAAGTGAGTCTGACATCAAATGCATCCGCTCCTTAGGAGCTTTCAGTAACTATCGCGAATTATTTGGCGCCCTCGGAAGATGTGGTAACAACATCAACACGCTAATCCATGTTGTCTCCACATCTCAGCAACTGATTTACAATGTGACAGCAATTTCTCTGTTGCTTCTTCGCCATCTTAAGCCATTCTAACCACAGAAACGCGAGTTTGACATCGGTCGCACATTTCGATGCATCTTTACCATGGTTGCACCTGTTGTAACCATGGAAACCTGGTGTGACTTCGTACACAAACTACGCTAATCTTAGCAATTGACCAACTTAATGCACAAATTCTTGTTTTATAATAAGTTTATTATGTTCCTCTACATGTTTCGAGCACTGTTGTGCTCATTATCAGGAGGACAAATTGTATTATACAGCATCTTGTATCGTCAAGCACTCTGTAGGTGGCCGTCCGGTGCACAACCTGCGCACCGGACGGCAACCTACAGAGTGTGACGATACCAGATGCTGTATAATACAATTTGATCCCCTGATGATGAGCACATTGTGCTCGAAACATGTAGAGGAACATAATAAACTTATTATAAAACAAGAATTTGGCATTAAGTTGGTCAATTGCTAAGACTGTACTGAGACGCACGGTCAGCAAAACATTGTACACAAACCACGCTATGTCTCCGCCACGCTTAGGCCCACCATAATAATGCTAATTTTGGGCGCTGCGGCACTCAAAAGACACTGTATCGTTAACATCGTTATGTCTATCGCGACAATGGCAACAAAGACGTTACTCATCAGTAACCATGGGACCACAGTTGTCACGCGTGACAAGCCAAGAATATTCTACATAAAGACAGAAAGAAGCGAAGACTATTCACTTGCTTGACACTTTACTGCCACTAACGAACACATTTTTATTCAGTCATTTTAATTTCCTTCGTTGCTAGCGATTTAAACGCTTGCTGCCCGACCCTAATGGAAGAACACAAACACGGTGTATGTGGGAACTTGGAAGTGAGGAAAAACACTAAACTTAAAAAAAAAGAGAGAGAGAGAGAGAGAGTAAGTGAAAGTAATCTTCAAAATATATTCGCCTGTTTGAGTGAAAATGTCTAGAAGATGAGGTAGGAGAATTCCATAACACGTATGCGAGGAATTTAAAACTTAAACATTATATTCAGAAGACAGCTTGAAGGCCTGGACCCAGACGGGAGATCAATATTAAAATGCAGTTTTCAGGTGCAGTGTCTGGCGATGTGGACGGTAATCATCTGGCTCATGATACAGATCACTGGTCGGCTCTTATGAAGAACAGTAATGAACCTTCGAGTTCCATACAAGGCGAAACGTTTCCCGATCAAACAAGCAAGTGCTTCCTTATCAAAATGACTCCGTATTTGGGAGTGAGACGCCCGCAAATGTAAAATCAATAACCATAACTATTAACATCTGTTGCATGACAATCGTGAATGATATTCTAAATGTTCCACGTACAAACTCGGTTCTGGAACCCTTTTGGCCTGACAGGCTGTTGATGCTACTGCTCAGCCCCTCCACAAAACTGCTGCAATTGTACCTTACAAACATACCACGACCGTCTTCATGTTTGCACCGTGCATCAATGACGATTGAAACACTTTATTATCCAACAGAAGCACAAATATATAATTCATAGATACAATTAAAATTATTATAAAATATTTAAAATTGCTACAACATGTTTCGGATCACAAGGGATCCATCATCAGGGAGCTTTATACAGTGCTTGGCTAAACCATCACTGTAATTTTAGCCAAGCACTGTATAAAGCTCCCTGGTGATGGATCCCCTGTGATCCGAAAAATGGAGCAATTTTAAATATTTTATAATAATTCTAATTTTTTTAATGCCACGACTTCTTCCCTCCACATATCGCCCACAATCGTCCTTCCCGTTTGCCGCCACATGGCGTAATCTGTACGGTTGAAAATACATCGTAAATTACGAATGAAACTTACTGGTCAGGTGGACAAGAAGGTTTCGTTGTCACATTCAAATAAATTTGAAACTCAGCTCAGTCAAGTCAAACCCACCGCTAAAAATAAAATTCTGCTGTACTTAAATCCGTATCTTTTCGTCTTGATATCATGTGTAGCAAAAATTCACATAAAAAGGATTGTTAAACATTGCATTTGTGTGAGTCTGTCGTCAGCAATCGTCACGTTTCTTCGTGTTCACTAATACCTACATAACTTTGGGTATTAAGGTTGTTACATAATTCAGTTCTTTAACTGCCATTGCGATTTATGGCTATTATTCCCTCGGCAACTGCCGCAGCAACAGTGGTACTATTCCCCATCAAGCTCCACAAGATGAAAGGCAGAAGTCTTAAACTCCTTTTTGTATGCTACAGTTAAGCACGGCCTTATAACCACCATAAATTAGCGGTGGGCGCGGAATAACTTCAGTTGTATGGTTATGTTTCTTTTATGTGTGTCGACATGTTGAAACGTTTTCATCGCTTTGATATGTTACATCCTCTTATCGCTTAAATACAGAGAACAAACGTCTGCCCAACCCCCCCCCCCCCCCCCCCCCCCACCCCCCCCCCCCGCACTGGGGGCGGATCCCCCCACCACCCCCCAACCCCCTTGTTTCTCCCCCCATAAAATAAAAAAAAAACAAAAAGG
>Ga0123352_10004091_pt1 | contig 21379 bp, 9 predicted proteins | sample TergutLab28metaG_FD_89700 | JGI IMG/M metagenome (GOLD analysis project Ga0123352, IMG submission 89700) | Labiotermes labralis P1 segment gut microbial communities from Petit-Saut dam, French Guiana - Lab288 P1 | ecosystem: Host-associated > Arthropoda: Insects > Digestive system > Gut ...
AGAAAGAGAGAAAGAGGGAGGCACGAAACCGCCTCCCACCCACCCCCCCCCCCCTCCACACACACACACACACACACACACACACACACACACACACACACACAAATAGCAAAAAAGAATTTGAAGAAGAAAGTAAGTAGATACATTGATGACTTCTGGTGAGTGCTTTACCTTAAGAACTTCTAAAAATATAGGTTAACAGAGGTTTACAATATACGCAGTCTATGAGTAACACAATAATCTGTTGTGTTCGCATAACAATTGTGGCCACGCAAAGGCACCATTGTCTTCACTTTCTATTGTTGGCCCACATGTAGCTGTCACAGCATAAAACCGTTGAGTTTTGCCATGGAAAAGGCAACAATGTGTTTAACGGCACTGTTGTCCAGCTACAAAAATTTTCTTACTGCTGGCAACAAAATAAAAGTATTTACATATTCAAGTAAAGTGCCCGCTATTTTTGTCCGATTTTAACCAAATTTGGAATTTATCGATAGAGTTTCGTGACAGTTCTCAAAATCAAATATCACGAAAATTCTTACAGTGGGAGCTGCGCTGTTACATAGGGCAGAGATGGTGCATACAAATTGTTAAAATTTTCATAAGAGAAACCGACTTAAGGTGATATATCTTAATTTTGCCAGGTTAAGATAGTTAAGTGTATAATTGGGCAATATTAAAAAAAACAGAAATTCTAACATTCTAACACAGAACTACAATGTAAGTATTTTTCCTTTTTTATTTACACGATAAGTGAAATTGAAGTGACAATTGAATACACTACACACAAACAAACTCTATTCTCTTATTCTGGACGTAGTACTAGGCTCATTAATTATTCTCTGTTAATAAAATTCTAAAGCAAAAGTTTTTGAACTTTTCATACTCCTTGTAGTAAGAGAAGAATTCCATTCACAGTAACAAGGGCCTCGTTCTTGCTTTGCTAATAGTTGGTACACAATAGCAAGACAGGCAATGTAGGTACAACGTAACATGGAGGCGCGTTCATGTAACAATTGCTGCGTTGGTGAAACTGTAAGTATTACATATTCAGAGAGTGTGTGTTAGTAGCCTTAGGTATTCATCATGAAATGCGCATGCGCCATATTTTCATCTGTGGCCTACATTATTTTTCCACATTATCTCATAAACGACACGATTTAGAAAAAATAGTTATTGAGCTTAAAATTTGTTTTGATTTTCTCTACAGCTTCTGTCCGAAATATTTTTCATTCTAAGAAGAACTGAGCGAAATATGATCAAAAATTTATATTGGCCTTCATATTGTATACTCGCATTCTTGTCCGATTTTAATGAAACTTGAATTTTATCGACAGAATTTCAAAACATTCTCAGATAATTATAAAGAAAATGCGTGAACTGGGAGCCGAGTTGTACAGTGCGGACAGACGGACAGACGGATATACCTGACGAAGCTAAGAGTTGGTTTTAGCAATTTTGCGAACCGTGCCTAAAAGTGATAGAAATTTGGAACTTCACTTTCAATTAAGTATATTTTGCATGATCATTGTAACTGAAACTAATGTAATTTGTTTAACCTTTCCTTAAATATCAGTTAATAAAATTGTGGAAATAAAATATGGTCTCTCTAATGTGCCAAGTTAGGTAACGTAAATGACAAAAATAAATATCCTTTTATGTACAATGAACGTACACTAACGATCACTTCCGAAAGCAGATTTTCAAACAACCAAATTTTGGAATGAAATAAAAGGCAAAGTAAGTCAAAACACAACTAGTTTTATTGGTGTTAATGAAACGACATGTTCCGGCCTACTCGGAGGCCATTATCAGGTTTGCAAAGTTCTAAGAGACTAAATATTTTATGTGTGTCGCGAATGTTGAGATCTCAACATCCGCCACACACAAACAATATTTAGTCATTTCATTAACACAAATAAAATTAGTTGTGTTTTGACTTTCTTTGCTATTTATTTCATTGTTGCATACACAACGGAAATGCATCAACTAAAAACCAAATTTTGGATTAAATTTTCCTGTAGGTTTACATTGTAAGAGCCAAAAATACAAGTGAATTTACTGTCCTAATGACGTTGAGTTTTCAGTGGAGTGTCTGTGACATCGGACTGCACGGAGCGCCACTGCTGCAAGGTTCGGATGTGCTCAACATAAATCAGTGGCAACAGACTTCTGTCTGTCGTGCAGCATCGACCATCTCATTACCACGGACATACGCGCGCGGCAGTCGATATCCTGCGACCTGCTTGTGAACTTTTCTACAGGCTGGATACAAGGGCATTTCCGTGTTATGTTTATTTAGTATTGCTTACTTTGCAGATTATGTCTCTCTTTCTCTCTCTCTCTCTCTCTCTCTCTGTAGCTGAATCCTTTGAATTATCATAGTTTTTCGTGTTTCATTTAAAGAGGCTATCAGTGCCTAAGACTACGTAACGTTGATTATGCGTGAATGGATGTGTGTAAAGAGCATTGTAAAAGTGATACAGACAGTAGGATAAAACTAAGCAATCTCGAAACAAACAGTCCCACCGACGGGTTGTTCACTAAGATCTCCATGAAGGTTGGCCTTGGGAAGGACCTGGGATTATCCATGATTTTCCGGTCAGTTATTACGAGAAATTTGTTATAATCCCTGAAACGAAGATTCACTGAGGATTCCTAGTTGTGAATGGTAGGATAGTGTTAGAAGGCATATTTATTAGACAAGATATAAGTTGTGAATTCGAATTTCAGTAGTAGCAACTTCTGGTACCATAAAGGGCTTAATATTTATTTACGACCCTTTACCGTGGAGCTTTGAAAGTTATAAAGGGAGTTCGGAAAAAGAAAAAAGAAATTGGAAATAAGAAAAAAATTGACCAGGAAACATTTTGGAAAGCTATCATCATAAAGCGACAAGCAGATGTGGCAATAACACTTTGATTGGTGGGATTATTTTGTTGGATAACGACGACGGATTCCTGCCTAACTTAAGGCACGAAGGAGCTGACTTGGAATTGAGTCCGGTAGCATGCTATTTTATTGGAAGTATTGCAGTACTGTGTTCTAATTTAGAACAACCCTGAAGGCTTTGTTAAAAATATTTTCACTGAAAATTTTGTCGTATGGAGGATTTATTTCCTGAAGGAGCTTCGTAGCGTCTGTAGCACGTGGATGTCTCTGTAAATATCCGGATTAAATGAAATGGAAGAATTCTATTCCTTCCACAAAACATTTATTTTCCTTTGTTCAACTAATTTCGTCGCGTGAAGTGTAAAAATGATCTAGATAATACGAAACCAGAACCTGCACTGGCAAAGACAGCAGAATTGTCTCAGATAGACAGATAAAGTAAAACGAATAAATCATTTCTCCGCAGCGAGAAAATACGATAGGCCAGGCCAGACATTTACGTCACCATATCAGTCCGTCTGCAATAAGGGAAGGTTTCTCATGAGGTTTTCCGTAGTTCGTTTTACAACGCTCTGTCAACTAGGTGAACTACACAGGCCTGTGCAAGGATGGGAATAAGTGATCGATGGTTAGATTTGAACCTGGATAGAAGTGGTCGTGGCCCTGTATAAAGCATTAAGAATGTGTTCCAGCATTAACGTACATGAATCAGTCGCAGTCGAGAATCGAAAACGATATACGCCATATAGGAGGCAGGGTTTTCTCTGATCTCGTAACCGTGAATTCTTTACACAAGTACCTTCGTAATCTTTAAGTTTTACACTCACGTCGCCTGCAGTGAGAATATGTGTAGGGATACTAATAGCACAGTATGTGTAGGGATACTAATAACACAGTATGTGTAGGGATACTAATAACACAGTATGTGTAGGGACACTAATAACACAGTATGTGAAGGGACACTAATAACACAGTATGTGAAGGGACACTAATAACACAGTATGTGTAGGGACACTAATAACACAGTATGTGTAGGGACACTAATAACACAGTATGTGTAGGGATACTAATAACACAATAAATGTAGGGATACTAATAACACAGTATGCCGTGAATGTGATCACGCGTTGCAGTTTAAACTAGGTGTGACTGAAGAGACTAAAATTTCCCGAATAGTTACTCTTGCAATTAAAATTCGGACAGGAGACTTCTTTCCACGTCGCATAATGGCTTGCCTTTAAGTGACACCGCTCAGGAAACTAAGCTGTAATTCTAAATTCTCTTCCTGGTGTTTTTGACTAATCCTTCTTTAATTTTCTCGCTATGCTACGTTAAGAGCTTGGTTTCAGACTTTTGTCAATTGTAAATACAAAATGTAATTTTACATGACTTTAGAGCCTTGAAATATTTTATTTTCTTACCATTGGCAGAGACACTTCGTTTTTAGGCACCACGCAAGGGTTAGGTTGGAGCAACCGCGAAAACAGAGTGCTCGTTACAACAGTTAAACTGATTACATCCTGAAATTATGGCACTGAACAGTAGCATTTCTTTTAAAGTTTTCAATTTCTTCGAGTATTTATGACGTAAGATACTTTTCAATAACAACTAAATGCACAGAATCTGTTATATACATATATGTTTCGATGCTTCTGCACCATCATCAGCTAGAACAAGTATACCAGTTACTTGAACAAAAAAAAAGCTATAATGACATCGCTATCTATGGGTTCAATTCTGTAGGTTATACGTCATGAACATCAATGTACTTTATAGGATACAACTATATGTATTGTATAAGAACTTGGTATTGCACAATGGTTAAATACGTATAATGGCACTAAAGATTCGCTTTTCAAAACTTTAAGGTTAAAATCTTCTTTAACGTTAAACAAGTTTTTATGAGTGACTGAGAGTGACGTATTTTACTGTGGACGTTCCGTTGTTGTGACAATATGCGTTCATTCGACGGTTTCTATCGCCTTCCGAGTTGGATTATGTCCATTATATATGTCTGGTAGGAAGAGGCAATTGTCTGTGTGTGTGTGTGTGTGTGTGTGTGTTTGTGTGTGTGTGTGTGTGTGATGTTACCTGCGTCGCTGTAAGGGAAGTACTTCGCTGATCTCAGGTTGCCATAGTGGTACTGGTGAATATTGAAGTCCTTTGGAATGGTATGTAGTGCCTACTGGTAAGCAGTTACCAGCGTCAGGAAGAGTGGAGCGAGGAGTCATCTTCAGGGTCAAGCAGTTCAAAAGGAGACTATTTCCTGTTGGCACTCTTTTGGATTTTGTGCTTAACCTACATAACGGCAGTCTTTAAACAGATAGGCGTCCCACCTTTCTTGATGGAAGCTCAAGCTATTGAGTTCGATAGGCTAAAGAGAATAGAGATTTAATTAATTCTCTTTCTGTATGAGTTTCGTTTCATCTTTATGAGTTATATCGTTTTGAAAGGGATGGTTAAAAATCAGAAGTGAATTTATCAAGACAGAGTTTTGGTCCGTTGTGAAATAATTCGTTTTGAAAGCCTGATGCCTCCACGTGTATCTGCAAATACTGAAGAATAAAATGGAAATCATGAGTCATACTGACGTTCGATCCCGAAACTTTCCAGACATATTTATAGACCATCGCAGCTGTGATAGCCCACTCTAGAGGAATACGGAAAGAATGAAAAATATTCCTGTTCTGGGACACTATTTTAACAGAGAATACAAATTTGAAACGGCCTAAAACTACGCGTGATATCGATTTCTGTGCTGAAAAAGTAGGCTAAGTGCAATACAATATATTTCTTGTCATATCTTACCTATGCTGTAAGGAAGGCTAAAATTAGATTCTGTAATTAAATAAAGTTCATCCTGAAATAAACTTTTAAATTTAAGCTTTCTTGCGGTGGATGACAGGAACAATATTGAGCCCAGCACGACGTCTTGTTAATGCCAATTAGTAACGCTCAAATACCTGTGAGCTTTTATATGCAAGGCCCATGAGCTCTATCTGTAGCTGCAAGACATAATGAGTCAAGGGAATTACCGTAAACCTTTATTATAGTACATGAGGGAATAACAAAATCATATTCGCGTACTAAGCACGGTTACATTTCTTGGCACAGGAAATTGTCTTCAGTTGCTTAAACTCGTCCTTCAAGTTCGGAGGTTTTTCTCCTGTTTCATATTTCGCAGGTTTCAATTCGATTGTCGATTTCGAGGTACAATGTCCTGAAGAACACTGTACCGTTCCGGGACGGCCACCTGCAGGTGTTATGATACCAGATGCTGCTTAATACAATTTTGACCTCCTGATGATGTGCACATATTGCTCGAAATATTTAGAGACATATAAAAAACTTATTATAAAACAAGGATTTGTGCATTAAGTTGGTTAATTGCTAAGGTATTAATATGTTGATTGCGTTATCTGCGATCACTGCCAATCATTCTAAGAATCTTAATGACGTACTTTTACATGGCGTGCAGCTGCTTTCTTAAATAGCAGCAGATCTTTGAAATATTTGGGATATTTACGAATACTGAATGTGAATATTTTTGGATCGCAGAATTAACATTATTTGCACTATATATATTAACTATATATTAATTGTACTTATGTATATATTAATCTTAAAATTACTTACTTTGTCGTAAGTTACAACTAGTTAGAAAATTGTGTTCAGCCTGATGATGGCTTAAGTACAAGCGGAAACATGTAGCTACCTTTAGGTTTTCTACATAAAATATATGTTGCGTTCCTGACAGGCGCAGTGTGTATTTAGAACAATGGAGGAGCCAAGTTTGTATAATAGGTTCTGAGAATTACGGACCTAATATTGCCAAGTATTCGGTTCTCCATTAATTTGGATACTTAATGTAAGAATTTTCTGTTTTTGTATGGTTTAATCTGATTTTTGTCATTATTTTATTATTATATTGAAGTAGGGTTTATTAGTACTCAAGCATAAGACCACAGAATGACAGTAAGACATATCTATACTTCAATTAGCAGTGCGTTCTCCACATGTGTCGGAGAGAGTTTCCAATTTTTGATAGCTTATATGAAGTGAATTTTGTATTTAAAACGTAAGAGTCAATCAATGGAAGCTGCGGAAACTAAAACTGGAAAGTGCATATATATATATATATATATATATTATTTCTTAGGTTGCGACGAGCATTTGCATTTCAGATTATGTACAATATATTTCGGTGCCCTTTTCATATAAATTAACATCATAAAATGTGCACGAAAAGTACTGTAGCATGCAGTGGTAATGTAGAAACTATAGCTTGTAGTGAGAGTTGTTTGTCAGCGCTCATTTCATAAGAAGGCCAGTTCCCTCATTCACTGCCTAAACTATTTGTCCTAGACGTGATTGAAAGAATTATTCTTTCGGTGAAGCAGCAATTGCCTTGTATGATACTGAGTTACCATTGATACAAGAGAGAAACTGTGTATTGGAGATTAATTCACTTTTACAGGCAACTTTCACAGAAATTATTTTCCCCAAGTAGCACCAAGGTATACCCATATATTTGTTCTATTGATTTTAGCATGCAACGTGTATATTTGCAATTGTCTGTCTAAAATTTCAGATTCTGAAGGTAGTTGTTTTGACAAAATTAATTTTAAACAGTTTTTCATTAAAATGTGAAGGGCTTTTTATATTGGTGTCAGTAAAAGCATATCTCACATCTTAATATTTTAAACTTGTAGAACAGTCAAAGGCGCGCAATAAACACGATGAGTGAGCGCTGAAAATTTATTAATTTTTCATGAAGTACACAGAAGAATGTACGTTACACGTGGACAAACAAAATTAAGATCTTGAATTCGCCAAAGACGAAAACCTAACACAAAATTTATTTTTGCCTCTGGTTGTGTTTGGGTGTGAGTTGTAATTCATCCTGAATGATGAACATTACTTTAGGGCGTTTAATAACAGACTGCTGAGGAGTGGATTTGAATGTAGCAGGAAGGGAATAAGAGAAAACCAGGGAAAATTACACATTGCGGTACTACACAATTGTTACTTTTCACCAAAAGTTGTTATAGTTAACAAGGTAACAAGGATGAAATAAGTGGGACGTGTAATAACCACGGAAGATATAAGAAAGGAAAACAAAGGTTTGGTCGGAAAAGTGATCCCACTTTTAAGGTGAATTTTTTGAACAGGATATTAAATTTAAGATGTGCACGTATCAATTTCATTTTTATATATATATAATATTCTGGACAAGTGGCTGACTCATATTAACAACATAATGAATCCTAAGAATTTCATTATAGGCAGGCGAATCCTTCACTATCCGCGCTCTCTTAACGTCTGAAGAATGGACTCAAAATGTAATAAGATATAAAACAAATGAACAGTAACCAAAATTGTGGACTGCAAAACTAAGAGGATTTCTTTTTCGTTCACAGCTTATAGACTAAAAGTAAGCACAATCTGTGTATAGAGGAACAATTTATGGTGCAAATTCTAAAGAGTTAAGATACTGCCATGTCAAAGAACGTCTTTGAAGGCAAGCACTCTCTTATTTCGACAGATGCATTCACGTTAAACCGTGAATACGGACCGATCATTAATAATTCAGAATATTTGTACTCTTTATGAGAAATTGTGTATAATTCAATTGTGCTGAACGGTTTTGTGTTTAAATTTCTCGGCTATAAAAATCTTCTGTTCGTTCAGTGATTTTAACTCCATCCAGTGGGATGATGTGTTGTGTGAGATTTCAAAATTTCTATGCATAGATCAAGCCTTCAATTAACACAAGTCCGCAGATAATAGAACATTGAAAATATTTTAGGTCCTCTATTGAGTATATGAAACTAAAGACATTTCCTCTTTTTATATGCGCTTATGTCTAAGTGTCCCTGGGTCTAATTGGATTCATATGAGAAGTCATGCAACTTTAGAGTTCAGAGATGTGTGAGGAAATGAAAGCAATGTAGCAGGAAGACCTCTTTTTATTTCCTCCCTCCTACTAGATTCATCCTGCTTTTTGTGCTTAATCCTGCAATTTCACGGCTTGTCCAAGGCTACATCTTCTCGACGGACTCTTCCAATTTGTTGTCTATTTTTTGTGTGCGGGTGAGCTACATTCTGCTGTCAGGAAGTCTTGTTAGCTAGAGATCTCTCTTCCATGAAACTAGTACACTGGAAGTTATCTTACGCTACGGCAACTTCAGTCATGTGAATTATCACTGCACAATGTTAATGAAGCGGAGAAATGTAGGAAATTAACTGCTGCTACACAGTGACGCATAAAGTGAGATTAAAATACATCACCACCAAAAAGGGGACAAAAGAGAAATAAAAATGAAGATAAACTAAATTTTTCATGAATGTCGGCCTTTGTGTACGGCTATGAAACTTGGCTTGTCACCTAAATTATTCCGGTACACGGCGCTAGTTTTTACGCGAGTTAACCACAACACAGCATTTCGTACGAGGAACAATAATTCTAACATTCAATTATTCTGGTTACTACTAGAATCTAAATGTTCCATGTTTCTTATCTCTCGCATGATTCCAAAATTCAGTACGAGTTTTAACTTGGATGATGAGTGAGCACTTGATGATTTTAATTAAATTCAATGATTTTTAAGTTAAATAAATTTTAACTTATTAAGCCTTTATCATAATCCATCTGCAATTCATGTAATCAAGCTCTTATTCACTGGCGTCTTTCCATCGATTTCTTATTCCTTCATGGCTTTTTTTTATCAGTTTATAAACACTCACTTCCCAAACAGCAGCGATACCTCCTCTGATGGGGTCCTTCTCGATATCTTGAACAGCGTTTTCTTCGCAGACTGCTGTTAGAATCAAGTTCTCCTTCGGTTCTAATACAAAAGGACATTTGACAAATGCCATGAAAATCAGCACTGTGCACACGGAACATAAGCAGGAACAGTGACGGCAACTTATGGTGTTCAGAAATGTGTTGCTACTTACGATGCTTGGAAGGAATGAAAGGGATTAGGATTAACAAGAGGCTGAATGCAGTTCCGTTTTAAGGAGTTTCAGTTTCTGAATGGATCGCCGTATATATACAGGGTGACAAAATCAAAGAAGAGATGATAGCTACGGCATGTGATACACATGGGCGACACAAGCATTTCTTAAAATATTTAAATAGGGGAGTCTAGAGGAAAGAAACCGCCTGGTAGATAGTGATCTAGATGGAAGGGTACTTTTATAAAGGTTCCTAAAAAAATATCGTGTGATATTGTGGACCGGATTGTCGATGGGTGTTTTTGTCAACAAGGAAATTAAATCCTAGTAATTAACCAACTTGATGCATAAAATGTTGTTTTATAATAAGTTTATTAAACGCCTCTACATGTTTCGAGCACTATGTGATCATCATCAGGAGGTCAAAATTGTATATATAACATCTGGTATCATCACACCTGTAGGTGGCCGTCTCGTGCACGAGACGGCCACCTATAGTTGTGATGATACCAGAGGCTGTGTAATGCAATTTTGACCTCCTGATGATGAGCACATGTGTTCGAAACAAGTAGAGGCATGAAATAAACTTATTGTAAAATAAAAATTTTGTACATCAAGTTGGTTAATTACTGAGATAAATATACTGAGATGCACGGTCAGCAAAACGTCAAAATAAGTAATTACAGTTGAGACCCCATCAAACAGATTTCAATTCAGATCTTGTTTTTTTCCTGGCTTTCAGGAAACCTCAGAGTCATTACTGTCTTTACAATTGCCAATTACTGCGGTCTGTAATAAGACAGATGAACCCAATCTGCTTCCTCAAAACCTATAACGTTAGAAACCGTTTTATTAATATCATCCAATGCAAACTAGACTTACCCTTAAGATCATTTGCCGTAAGATTTGAAAATGAAAATTTCATAAATACTATATGCTGCACGTACAGCAAAGCTACCTCCTGATGATGAATAGTTAATCTATTCGAATAATGTAGAGGTTGATTATTGAAATAAATCAAGGAAAACTTTCCTTATTACGCAGCGAGGAGGCAGCACTTACGTTGCTATACATCAAGCTGTGTAGTGATTTTGACATCTTAGGCACCTTACACGTCACTGTATAGTCTCTTCGTTTACAGCGATCATGCCTAAGCTAGTGTAACAGTCAAAGCACCTGTTAGAGAGGGTAACACAATATAAGTATCGAAGTTATTTTCCAACAAAATTTACGATTGTAAAACGAACCATGCCATTCTCTCTAATTACCTTAAGAAGTGTGCTTTAACTCAGTATGTAGAATAGTTGTGACTAAATATGCAAACATTTAAAATATTCTATTATATTTAAAGTATTATTTTTGCTTTGTTCTATTTCCTAACTATTCGAATAGGTTTGCAAGTGCTCGGGTCTTAGAGAAGCAGTTCAGTTCTCAAGGAGAGAATTGTCCTGCTTTATCCAGTAGCAAGCACACAAACAAGGACAGTAATCAAAATCATTTTAGTGTTACTGTTTCAAATTCCACCGTTAAGCTTGTACAGAAATAAATATTTAAGTGTTGATTTTGTTTAGTGTGTATAAATAAAAGACATTCATAATTTGGATCACTTTTTAGTGGGAGGCTAAATAGGGTTGTAGAACGTCTTTTTCTTGCATATTTCTTTATAGCTTCTGACCTCCTATGTTGTAGCTTATAATACAGCCTTCCAACTTCTAGCGGATTGTCGAACTACTTTACTGTACCCTACATTTTACCGAACAAGTCAGTGTAATTTTCCACAATTAAGACAAGTCACGTGTGAGGAATACTGAAGGAAACATGAAACTTCTTGTTCAGGATAACCGCTTGCGTCCCAGACTCGAAGTACGTGACAGTGGAAGTTTAATGTACATTGGTTTCTGAAATGATTTTGTGACTGCTTGAAACTTCGTGTTGAAGCTTGTGTCCAGTGTATATTGCATTGCTTATTCTCTCGTATTCTCAGGGATAGCACGAAACATTGTCTTTCGCTGAAGACAAAGGACTTAAATATGATTAACCCTTTACACGCCGAGTTAAATCCCATCTTCCATCTGCTAGCATTATTAGGAGCTCACCATATTCTCCACGTTAGCAGAATAAGGGTTAATTAGAATGTTGGGAAGGGAAATTTCATTGCTGGATACTTTGAATTCTGTTGATTGGCACGAAACTCCTACACAATAAAGCAATTCACTTTCCTTGAAGATTTAAGGCTTGAAGCTGATTAATTCCACTCCACTTGGAAAGTATTTTTAGGGTATCTTGTGTTCTCTGTAAACTCTTTTCATTTTAAGAGATTGAAGCCTGTACAGTGCGAAATCTTTTCTTTTATAATAATACTTTACAACCATTGAAATTACATCCAATCTTACGACAGTTTACAGACACTGGTAGCAACTCTCACCAAATCTATTCTAATTATTCTCGTATATTTGGGTCTATTATAATGAACATGAATTTTTAAAAACCAAAATCTTAATAAAGTGTTTCGGAAGACCTGGGTTTTCTCTTCACGAAGCCTTGTTTTCAGAAGTATATGCCACGTGAGAGGCTTCAGACTACCTCACTCATTTCACGCTGCTTGATCGTGAAGATGAAAGCATTATAGTTTCTGAAAGCATAGAGAATTACTTGCCAATCGACAAGGCGTAATATTACAGAAGGCTAGAATAGTCTGTATTAACCATGTGTTGCAAACTGACATGCTGAGATGGTCGGATGACAGATGTGTTCTAATCTTATCACTGTTCTCGAAGCACACCGTAGAATACTGACATGCTTCTTAGACTGTTACACAGCGTTGTATCAAGTCAAGTTAGCTGCTTAAGTATTCTTACCTGTGAAAGCGAAGCTCCATCTTTCGGGCCTTCTCTTTGTCACAGTATCAGCCTTATAGCCTCTTCTACTGGTTGCGTTTCCTGGTGAGATTGTAATTACGTGGATTAATTTGTCGTGGTGATGGCTCCAGATTGCAAGAGTCTAATGTGAGGGAATGTGCACAGGGAAACAGAGGATGGCTGAATAAAGCAATGCAGTTTGTATTCGCTGCAGTTCTTGCAATTTATTTCGGCAGTATTAATCCTAAATTACACGAAACTGATTTCCCTGCTAATCGCCCGTGTCTTACCATGGCTGAAAATATGTCTTCGCCTGGTATGTAAATTGGTCTCTGTTCTGAAATTATCTGTACATTTTGACACGGTATAAATTGTACAATTTAACTGTTTACCCATGTACGCTTCCTTTCGTCACCCTACGCTTCCGCGCTCGGCTCCTTTACACCCGCCTCTTCTTGTGAACAAGGGCAGAGGGTCCCAAACTTTAGCAATTTTCCTGCGTTATGAGGAAACCTGTGCTTCTCATAGAGAAATGAAAGACTGTGCCATTCGTCTCCTGTCTGTACCAAGTTCCACTAAACCTTCGAGTTACACAAACAAAGCCGCGCTGCGACATGTGGCAAAGAGTCTCGGAAACTCGCCTGCGACAGGTCAGTCGAAACAACAGCGCTATGAAGAAACTCGGCATCAGCTAACTTTTATAAAATAAATAAAAATTTACGTAGTTAATTTAGAATAGGTGTCATTCATCAAAACCTCTCTTTTACTCGTCTCTCTCTCTCTCTTTATATATATATCTCTCTCGGCATTACCAAACGGTCAACCACACCAGTTCTGATGGCCGCCCTTCCCCATAACAGAGTACCACAAACTAGATACTAAAAGGATTTTAATATTTTAGTAGCAAATATCTTCTGTTCGGTTGTGTACGTTTATTATAATCAAATTAACTATTTAGAAGTTTTAACAAGAAGGGGCATGTACATGTTTATGTTTTTCCTTGTACCCACGCCTGGTGACTATAAGTATATTCAGTGCGCCGTGCCTCGATAGCACATTAGGACATGGTAAGGTGCAGCGCTTAATGATAATCATCACATAACTCTGAACAAACAAACAGAAATTTGGGGAAGCAGGAAATAATTTTCAAGTTAGAAGTAATCTTAATGTACAGTACAATTCTATCTGTGGAAAAGCTGCAGTTGCCTGAAGGAACTGAAGAAAACAATAAAGCCAGAGAATAAATTATTGGTGGTATGCTGAGTGTGGTCTGGGGGCCGGGATAGCGCAGTCGGTATAGGGATTTTTTATGGTTTGGATGGTCCGGGGATCGAATCCCTTTTGGAGTGAGATTTTCCGCACCCTTTCAGAGTGGCCCTGGGGCCCACCCAGCCTCCTATACAATCGAACCGGATCTTTCCGGGGGATAAAGCGACCGGGTCGTGGCGTTGACCACCCACCCCATCTATCGCCAAGGTTAAAGAAAGAGTAGAGCTATAACTCTACTCCCCATCTGGGCCTTCGTGGCCTGTTCTAGGGTGAACTTAACCTATACCTATACACACACACACACACACACACACACACATATATATATATATAATACTTGGACAAAGTGCAGAAGTGTCTGCCCCAGACCAAATCAAGGAAGAAAGTTCATATCTATATATGTCCGAGAGACATTTAATTTCGATGTAGAGTCCCAACGTTCTTCCGATCTCAATCCTTTCTATTCTCATCTGTGGGGACAATTAAAATCCTAGTGTATTCGGCTTTGTCTAAAAGGAAGAGACAGTTCATCAGCGCAATTTTTATGCCGGTCAAACCACTTGCAAGCCCCCCGGTATTTTTGAAACTCTGCGACAATTCATGATCAGATGTGTCGATGCGTGCATTGATTCAGGTGGCGGATATTTTGAGCATTTGTTGTGAAATGTGACTTGATTAACAATAATAACACAACAGTTATGACGTTCGTAACGTGAATTTTAAATACACTGTGTCAGTTATACCTAATATTTGTATGTAGTTAAGGTATTTATTGTTGAACCTAATATCACAATGAAATTAAAAGACACTCATATCCGGATCATGTTTGTTAGAATATTTTTCTTTGGTTTGATATGAAAAACGCACTCTTGACGTTTGTCCAGACATTTTAGGTACACTATGTGAGTGTACACCTACGTTGTGTGTTAGCTACATCTAACGCTTTTACTTGTATTAAACTGCATACAAAAATCTTCCGACGTGAAGAAACTAAGTCATACAGACATTACATTGCTGAGTAGGAAATGATATTACCATTGCTAAATATGTATCGTATGGCTAAATTCTTCATGCAATAAAATATTGTAATATCTAATATTTTGATGTTTATTTGATGTTTATTGGACCGTGCATCATTGTGATAGTTGAAGAGTAAAAAACCAACTAGATGTCGCTTGCTTTATTTACTTTACTTCTTAGATACTCAACATGTTTCGGGCATTAATATGTCCATCTTCAGGAGTTTGTGACTATGTTGTTGAACTACCACATTGGCCGTCTCGTTCTTGATTTGCTGTGTGTTCGAGTTAGGGTGTGGTTCGGCTAGCCCGGACACCACACTAGGCGGACCGCACCCTAACTCCAACACACAGCAATCCAAGAACAATACAGCTAATGTGGTAGTTCAACAACATATTCGCAAACTTCTGAAGATGGACATATTAATGCCCGAAACATGTTGAGTAACTAAGAAGTAAAGTAAATAAAACAAGTGACATGTAGTTGGTTTTTCATTCTTCAACTATCTAATAATTTACTTTTGAGATTTTCAACTTACGAAATGTAAAGATTATGAATTTATGGGACCTGAATCTTTTTCATTTGGTACAGAAGTGTTAATTTCAGAGGAACCTGTTTTATCTGTCTCTCCGAAGAAGTGGAAAGTACATTCATTCTGAACAGTGGCACCTGTCTATCAAAATACAACGCGTTATATCGCGGGTGACACAAATTTCCAACTCTTTATAATTATTTGTACATTTTGTATAAAAAACAATAATTTGCACGACCGAATCTTTTTTAGAGAAATACTGAAAGTTTATTTCAGTAAGATGTAACTGAAAATTTGTAAAAGGTCGCTAGAGTGGTAGAATAAATAAGTATAAATGGACGAGACATGGAGAACACATGACGGAGATAGAAACCTGAGAGGGAGAGACTGCTCAGTAGACGTACACTTACGTGGGAAGATAAAGTGCAATTTATCTTAAAGAAACAGTGTTGGGGGGATGTGGATTGCACTCAAGTGGCTCTGGAAAGTGTCCTGTGGCGAGCTGTTATAAACACGTTAATGGACCTCCTGATGGTGAATTATTTGATAAGTTGGTATAGACCATCAGGTTCTCAAGAAAGACCCTGCTACAAATATTTGCTTTAAAAGAAACAGTAACGTGTAATTAATAGTCTAGCATATACGCCTAATTAAAGTCTGTTAATATCAACATGTCTCCGTACGAATGTCTTAAAATTACAGTTTCCGCTTGGCTGACATTAACATCTCTGTAAATCTGAGTGACTCTGTATTGCACGCATACACAAACTTACTTGCATATACAAACCAGGGCTGATATGAATTAAGCAGCCTGCCAGTACACAGATGTTATCATACATCGCAAATATTCCCTAGTTAGCACATTATCTGAAGCATGAGTAACGAAGGAACGGAATATGAGAGCCCTGTCTACACAAACTACGGTAATAGAATACACTCACATTTTGCACGTACAGACTTCGCTCATTCAGAAAGTGAAGTGAAAAAGAGAACAAAATTTTCGTACTGGGAAATTTCGTTTCTCTGATGCATAATTGCGAAATGAGAATAACAAATATTTTTATTAGTGCCTGACATTAATGTATTATTCTTTGGAATATTAGAAAGATGAAAAGAAACTTTTCTCTGTGAAACACGTGGAAGAGCAGAATAACAGTTGAAGTTGTCTGATGTCGGCATAGTCGTTGTGTGATCCAGGATGATGTGACCTACAGCGAAAAGACGTAAGAAATTAGACATAAGGTACGGCGTTCTTACGATATTGAATATTACACTAATATATTGGCCGTCCCCGACGTGACACCGTGTAGTTTTGTAGACAGTCACCATGTTTTCCGTAATGTCTTCATTTTCTACCTTGAAGACAGAAGTGTTACGTTTCTTCAGACATATGGCACAAATTACCAGATTATACGGCAAAACCTCTCACAACACTGCAGCCTTAGAAAAATTATGAGATTAAACGAAGGGTCCAGACGGGTTGTGGGGCCCAACCAGCTTCGTATTGAACGGATACAGTGGCTATTTCCGTGGGAATAAGCAGTCGAGGTCCCATATTTACAGATCGCCTGTAACTAAGTCCCGAATTTAAGCATGACTGGAGCTAAACCTCCACTCCCCTATACAACTTCCTTGCGTGCATTCCCTTTATTTTATTATAAAAGCTGACAAGGTACATTAAGTTATAGGTCATGTGAACAAGAAGAAAGTTCTTCTTGTTCACACGACCTTTAAGGAACAGAGAGAGTGTTCCGAAACGTCGGCACATAAACTTCAGACGCCAGGGAATTACCAAAAATAAAAAAATACAACATTCGGTACACAGAGAAAGTTTGAAATCAAGATATAATTAAACGTTTTTCATATCTTTACGTATTTCTGGGGGTGTTTAGAGGATGTGGGTTTTCCAAAGGCAATGAAATTCCTGATTCCACGAAAATAAAATGTTATTGTCTATTATTCATTTTTCACATTATCAATAACTAATTAACGATAACAACACACTGAGCATTCTTACTTATCTCGGTCCACCAGGGACGATCATCAGGGTATGAATTCTCTGATGACGGTCCTTTGTGTGACGGAAATATATAGGAATGTTCTGTGTTACACTATAATACAGAATATGGAAGGAACAAGTTTGTGTATTTAGTTGTTTTAGTGTCGTGAAAACGTGTTTCATTGTTGAACATGATCCGTTATTCTGTTGCCTCTTTCTTTGCTATACTGGAGACTTTCCGGTTGAAATTTCATTTACGAAAGTGCCGATTGTGCTTACCACTGTCAGCCTTCAACTAAATATACATACATACGTACATATGTGTTTACGTATATATGTACGTACATACATACACAAGTACGTGCGTACATACATACATACACACATGCATACATACAAACATAGAAACAAACAAACATACATACAAACATACATACATACATACATACACACATATATATATATACATACATGCAAACAAACAAACATATATACATACAAACAAACATACATACGTATATATATACATACATACAAACATACATACGTACATTCATACATACATACATACACACACACATACATTCATACATACATACATACATATATGCATACATACATACATACATTCATACAAACATAAATACATACATTCATACATACATACATACATATATACATACATATATATACACCTATATACATACATACATACCTACACACACATACATACATACATACATACATACATACATACATACATACAAACATCTGCAGTACAAATGTACACGTCACTATCTTCCATGCATCCATCCACTTTTGAATCCCTCCATCCGCTCTGAACTCTACGAGGGGCTGCTGATAATTCTTTAGACCGACCTACTTCCCGATGTCGTAGGACGTAACCGATAGTGTCTTTGGAAAGAGGGGACTGTTCGTATGCCGAATTGTAAGGATTTTCTTGTTACAGAGGATGAAGGAAGCATATCAGGCGACGCGCGCAATTTCAGCAACATGGAGACGCGAGCTGTCATCAATTATTTTTCCCTGCAAGGCAAGGCGCAGAAGGAAATTCACGCCATTTTGACAGAATCATTAGGGAAACATGCACCATCGTACGTCACCGTCAAAAACTGGGTGGCCCAGTTTAAACGTTGTGATTGTTCCACCTGTGTTGCGCCTCCTCCTGGACGACCCAAAACAGAGAACATCCCGGAGAGTATTGATCAAATATATTCACGATCTAAACTTGGAAGACCGCCGGATTTCGGCTAAATCAATAGCTAAGCAACTGAACATCTCAAGTGAGCGGGTTGGGTCCATCATTAATGAAGATTTGGACATGCGGAAGCTCTCCGTGAAGTGGGTCCCGAAATGCCTGAACGCGGATCATAAACGTCATTGGTGCCAGTCGTCCGAGCAAATTTGGATTTTTTTGGGCGCGATACAAATGATTTTCTGTCGCTTCGCGATTGCTGACCATGGGCAAAACCTGGTTTTATCACAATGACCCGGAGATAAAGCAACAATCAATGGAGTGAAGGCATAGCAGCTCTCCCCGCCCCATAATATTCCGTGTGCAAAAATCCGCTGGAAAAATTCTCGCCTCGATTTTTTGGGATCAAGATGGCATCTTCCTCATTGATTATCTTCCAATGGGTCAAACTATCAACTCGGAGTATTCCTCATCTCTGCTGGTGCAATTGAAGAAGGTTTTGAAGGAAAAACAACGCGGAAATTCACCAAGGGAGTCTTGTTCTTGCACGGAAAGACCCCGTCTCACCGGTCACTTGCAATCCATAAGAAACTAGCCTACCTGGGCTTCAAATATCTTGATCACCCACCCTATTCTCCGGATTTGGCTCCGTCGGACTACCACCTGCTCCTTGGTGTGATAAAACAATTGAAATGTCGCCATTTTTCTTCCGACGCCGAAATCATTGCTGACGGGGAGACCTGGTTGGACGGAAAAGCTTCTGATTTTTTTTTGAGTGGCTTCCAAAAGTTAGAGCAACGGGCTGAGAAGTGTATTGAGCTTCGAGGGGAGTAAGATGAGTAAATCCCGCGTTTGCTCGCTGTAGCTTGTTTCCTTCCTTGTCGGGGTACAGATTTATCAGCACCCCCTCGTACTTTTCGCACCTGCATTTATCTCCAGCTTAGTTGTCTCTTTATCCGCTTTCTTAAACTCTCATACCTTTTGTAGTTTGCGGTGTGTTATCAACGATTCATTGTATTACTACTCGGTAGGCATTGCATATAAACTGTCTTGAAGTGAATGACCGCTGGTTCATATTGCATACATCCGTCATATTCTTCAGTTTTGTCAATATTGCTTCGCAGGTATATTAAACGGTCTTTAACTTTCGACTAACACTCTTAGTAACAAAGACCGTTATTTTTTAGATCCGTTGTCATTACGTCATTGTGAGTATTGTGGATGGAATAGATGCCTTCTGATAGGGAAGGACTCAGCAAATGTGTTGAATAAGCAGACGCTAGCAGTTGACAAGAAGTGGGCCACTTACTTAGAGGTCGATCGTGGAGCTGACAATTAGCGTGCGATACGAATGTCACAAACGGAGGGGGTTTGGTCAGATTGTTTTATGTTGCGAAGCGTGTTGAGCTTTGGTGTCCACGTTGATGGACTTCCTGGTTGCACAAAAGCATGGAATGTTTTAATGAGATAAGTAGGCCTAGCTACCACTTCTTTCATGGCTGTGTCATTGATTTATTGGCTAGTGAGAGCGCCAAACAAGTATATTCTTTGAATTTAACTGTGTCTTATGTGCTGTGTTAGTCATCATTCTTACCAAACTGGACGTATTCTGTACTGAAAATATTAATTATGTGTAATTACATTAACAGGCAGTGATATCATCTGTATTCTGTGCATTCTGCTCTCTTATTATTCGCGTAATCCAAAGATTTGTCTGTGTATTTGGCGTCATTCCGTTATTTTCTAATGCATGAGGACACGAAAGCAAAGCTAAAGGTGTCGAGCTTCCATAACTTAACGGACACTGCAAGTGGCTTGCACGTGTTTAAGTTATTATTATTATTATTATTATTATTATTATTATAGATATGGATGTCTCTTGTCAAGGCCTACCGTATAATAATAATAATGCAGAGCTTTAGGCATTGAAACCACAGACAAATTGTACACACACATGCCCAAGCCAGTGTGTGAAGAGGGAGATGTCACAGTGTTGTGGAATCAAGCAGTACATACAGACAGAGAAGTTACAGCGAATAGGCCAGATATAATAATTAAAAACAAAAAATACAAAACATGCACACTGATAGATGTGGCAATACCCGCAGACAGAAATGTTGTGCTAAAGGAAGCGGAAAAGAATTTAAAATACAAGAGTTTATGTATAGAGATAAAACGAATGTGGAACCTGAAATATACGATTATACCAGTAATAATTGGAGTCACTGGAATAGTAACAAGAAGCTTAAGGAAAAATTTGGAAGCTGTACCAGGAAGACATTCGATAGATTCACTACAAAAGACAGCTATACTTGTAACATCACACATATTAGGGAAAGTAATGCAGTGTGAAGCTTGAAGCCTGAGCGGTGGGAATCACCGCTGGTTCAAGAGAAGTACCAGGAAGAAAAGGCCTGTGACAAGAGACATCTATATTGAATAATAATAATAATAATAAGTACAATAGTGGCAGCTCAAGACCAAGCAATTAGTACAAACTATTTTAAGAAAAAAATTTGAAGCAAGAAATTGAGAGTAAATGCCGGTTATGTAAGCAACATGAAGAAACTATTGACCACTTAACTTCGGGATGTCCCATTTTGGCAAAGAACGAATATTTAATGAGACACGAT
>Ga0123352_10004093_pt1 | contig 21378 bp, 24 predicted proteins | sample TergutLab28metaG_FD_89700 | JGI IMG/M metagenome (GOLD analysis project Ga0123352, IMG submission 89700) | Labiotermes labralis P1 segment gut microbial communities from Petit-Saut dam, French Guiana - Lab288 P1 | ecosystem: Host-associated > Arthropoda: Insects > Digestive system > Gut ...
GACGCTTGTGAGTGCGGTAATGAACCTTCGGGTTCCGTGAAATGCGGGGAATTTCTTGACTAGCTGCAAACCAGTTAGCTTCTCAAGAAGGACTCTGCACCATGGAGTAAGTAAGTATGGAGTACATGGTGGATATATGTCTACCAAAACACCAGGTGTCAGAAGGCAGCAACATTGATATTCAAGGCTGTGAAAATCCTAAATCTCACACCCAACTAACTCCAAGGAGCATAGTTCTTCTTGGGAAGCTGACAGTTCAGGTACTCAAAAGATTCCCCGCATTTTGTGGAACAAGAAGATTCACTGCAGCGTTCACTAAACCTACCACCTCCACCTATCCTGAGCCAGATCAATCAAGCCCATTTCCCCATTCTATATCTCGGAAATCCACTTTAATATTATCCTCCCATCTATGAGACGGTCTTCCAAGCGCTCTCTTTTCCTCAGGTTTCCCCATCAACACCTTATATGCACCTCTCCCCTCCTCTACGTGTGTCACATGACCCGCAAATCTCATTCTCCTTTCTGTAACCACCGGAATAGTATTTGGCGAGCAGTACAGATCATGAAACTCCACTTTTTGTACTCTCCTTCGGTCACGTGATACATCGTCCCTCTCAGGCCCAAATATCTTCTTCGCCACATTACTTTGGAACATCCTCAGCGTACAGCTCCTTCCTCATTGTAAGAGACAAAGTTTCACACCCGTGATTTCAGGCTTCCGCCGCGAAGTAGGTGAGAATTTCGCTCTTCTGGGTCATTACGCAGCTAGTAGTGGTAATTTATTAACGAGGTTTAGCTACAACCTATCGGTCCCATCTTCAGGGATCGAGGTCCACCACCCTTGAAGACGGGACCGATAGGTTGTAGATAAACGTCGTTAAGAAATTACCACTACTAGCTGCGTAATAACCCAGAAGAGCGCAGTTCTTAAGTTTCACACCCATACAAAACAAAAGGCAAATTAATAGTTCTGTGTATTTTAATCTCTATATTTTCGGAAAGAGGTCGGAATGACGAAAGACTGCAGATCGCACTGTAGCAGAAATTCCTGCAGTTCGGCTTACTCTTAATTTCTTCACGAACGCAAAAAATGTCGTACCGACGAGAGTTTTCGTTCTCGGTGTATTATGGAAGACAAACCTCACTGTGTTCAAATAACACAGTCATTCAAAATTCAACACCCAGTGGGCCGTTACCTAGTACTCAGGACGCCAGGAACACACGAGATGAATTCACGACACATCTTAATGATCAGTACAGTTCTGATTAATTAGCATAGAACGCAACTATGACGTACAGTTTAAAAACTTTTCCAAGATAGGAGGATCAGTAACGAAGAGCTTCATGATTAGTAAAGGCGGAACGATGAAACGAAAAAAGTAAAACAAAGAGAGATGACGGAAGATAAAGAAATACAGTTTGGATATAAAAAATTAAATGAAACAGACAACTAAGAAGACCTAAGCATAGATGTGACGGAAATATTAAGACGAATAGGACTAGAAGGTGGTCTGATACAAAAACTTAAAGGAAAATAGCAACTTTGAAGACCTAAGCACAGATGGGAGGAAAATATTAAAATGAATAAGACTACAAGGTGGACTGATTCAAAAACCTGAAAGAAAATGACCACTTATAAGACATTAGAAGATATGTGAGGAAAATACTAAGATGAATAGGGTGGGGTGATTAAAAAACTGAAGGAAATTGACAACTTAGAGGACCTAAGAAGAGATGCAAGGAAAATATTAAATTGTATGTTACAGAGACAGGATTACAAGGTGGACTGATTGACAAACTGAAGGAAAGAGGTCACTCAGAGTAGATGGGAGGCAAAACCTAACTGTGTATTACAGACACATGACGAGACGTTAAGGCCCAGATTCATCTGGATCATGTTATCTGCACTGCAGTTTATTGCAGAACACTTTCCACGTAAATAAAGATCAGCAATGAAAAAAGGCAGTACTTAATTAGCAACACTTATGCTCGTTTACATATATTATTTACAGAAAATTACAGTCCATTAACTTCAAATTATGAGGGAGAGTCAAGTGAAAACCTTAAAAGTGCGATAAAAATCCGAAACACAGCTATATTGTCTTGTAAGTTGACATCAATAATACTGATGGTTTGAAGAGCGACCGACAGGTGGCAGTACGATGCAGGAAAGCAACACGACGACGCAGTAGTAGTGTAAAGCTGGCGGCCCCCTTGCAACATGCACCAAAGAAGAACAGCGTTCTGTCATCCGTTTTTTAAGCAGTGAAGGGGTGAAACCCATAGAAATTCATCGACGAATGAAAGTTCAGTACGGTGATGCATGTCTGTCACTACAGCAAGTGTACGAGTGGACTAGGAAGTTCACGAACGGGATTAGTTCTGTAGCAGACTGTCCTCGACGTGGTCAGGCACACCGAGTGGTGACACCAGAGGGCATTGCAGCAGTTGAAGTCACCGTGAAGGAAAATCGCCGCGTGACAGTGAATGAAATAGCACGCAATGGAGACTACATAGAAAAATGACGTCATCGTGTACCTTTTGTGTTCAGTAAATTACGATATAAAAAAATATTTAAGGTTTTCATTTGACTCAACCACGTATATTTTTGCAACAGATGTGCGTTACGAGAGTATTAATGAAACATACAGGACAAAACCAAACTCATAGCAGATTTTTATTTACTAATGTATGATATTGCTTAAAATTATTTGTGTCATGTCCATGTGTGGCCCAGTTTGTGATCTGTAAGCGGATTATACAGGCTAATTAAATACTTTAATCTGGGCTCTTGCAAAACGTGCCTGTTACTGAATCGAACGTCATTACAATATTCCACATTATCCACAAAAGCAAATCAATAACTTCATACCTAGTAATTAACAAATATCGATAAACACTTAGGGCACCTGCCACTGTGATGCGTAACGAAACAGAAGAAAAATTCTCGCTGTAGGGGCCGTCTATTTCACGATAACCCCCCCCCCCGATATAGCGCCACTATATGATGACAGTCAACTTTTAGCGAAATGTCCAGGATGGCGGTAAATCGAAAGTATGTATAAAAGGGAATTTCTGTTCATAGTCTTTCATGGCCGCTGAGTGACAGTGTGGCGCTATGTGATAGCACGCAACTTTCATCTAAGCAATAAATTTAAATTAAAAATGTCTTATGATGTAAATAATAATATTAATTTTCAATGTAAAAATAACTACATTTACCTTAGAGTCGATTAAAAATAAGAGGCAGAGATAAAAGAACTGGTTTTGAGTCAAAGAATGGGGGTTAAGTGGTTCTTAAGATCTCTTTTGATGACAGGACACGGTTCAGAGAGCCTTGAACTATGATCCATTACTTTGATGTACCGCGTTTCATTTTCAGAAACAAACATGAGTGACAGTTAATAATTTATATCGTATACAGCTTTCCTTAAGGGCCCCTTCAAAGTAATAAGAAAAAATTATAATCGATATGAAATGTGTTTCAAGCAGTATTCATCACCATTAGATAGACAAAGAACACTGCCACGATTTTTATGACTGTATACTCTGAGTATTACGTCACTTTTTTTGTTTTTGGCGCGACAGCTCCCCCTCCACTCCGTGGGCCAGGGCTTTCTCATTGACAAGGTTTCTAGACCAGACACAACAGCACTAATGCGGCTTTTATAGTCCACATTATTAAAAAGGATCGGCTATCGGCTTTCGACTTGTTTTCCTAGGTCCTTCATCAGGGTGGCAGCCGCCGTCCAGCCCGGTATCGCGGTCCCTCCATTGCCCACCCTACGCCCCGGGACGTTCAGGGGTCCGTGCAAGAGTGGTCTAAGTGTGAAAGAAGTGAATGAGGGCAAGAAGGTCCTAAGTACAGTTCCGGCACTAGTGGCTCTTATAGTCCGCCCAGGCGCAATTCCCCCGGGCCCAAAATTAAAAAAAATGGGGGTGCATAAAATAAAAAAAGCAGGTAGTGGGCCGCAAAACTAAAAAATGCGCAAAAGCCCCCGGACCCAAATTCATATTCATAAAAAGGTCAAGAGAAGTGTAGTGCAAGAAGGTCCTAAGTGCGGTCCATGGTTCACGGCAGGAAATGTTGAGTGCAATAAGGTCTTAAGTACCGCCCTGGCACAGCTATTCTTTAGCTTCGGCTTCCGACTTCTATTCCGAGGGACATCATGAGGGTGGTAGCCGTCGTCCAGCCTGGTATTGTGGTCCCTCCGTTGCCACCCCTACGCCACGACGAGCGTAGTACAGGAAGGACCTAACTGTGGTCCTGGCACTACTCTTTCTTCAGTACAACATTAAAAAGGATGGTACAAGTGTAAATACCCCCCCGTGCAACCTTGTATTGAGGTCCCTCCTCCGCCGATCCTAGCACCGAGCGTAGTGTACTACTCTTTCTTTAGCACAATATTAAAAAGGATCGGGGGTGGTAGTCGCTGTTCAACTAGGTATCGCGGCTCCCTGGGCCTAGTGCAAGAAGGTCCTAATAAGTCCAGGCACTACACTTTCTTTAGCATAATATTAAAAAGGATGGGCTTTTGACATTTTAATCAGGGATGGCAGCCCCCGCCCAGCTTGGTCCTCGTGCACGAAGGACCTAAGTGCGGTGCAGGCACCATTCTTTCTTTAGCATAATATTAAAAAGGATCGGTGTTTGACTTTATCAGGTTGGCAGCCCCCGTCCAGCTTGGTAGGTCCCCGGGCTCAGTGCAGGAAGGTCCGAAGTACAGTCTAGGCACTACTTGTTCTTTAGCTTCGGTACCTCCTTAGCCACCCCTACGCCAAGCCCACCGGACAGATTGGTAACATTGTAAAGGTTTGAGGTCCCGTCAGATGTCGTGATGGGGCGGCGCTAAGTGGACTAGTACAGGGCCGGGACGTACCGCAACGTGTGGTGAGGAGAAGAGAGAAGGCCCCCCCCGCGTCCTTCTAAAGCGTGAATGAAGCGAAGGTTAATTTGACATCGTCAGAATTGGTAGTAAAAATGGATGAAATTAAATTTGAGTACATGATAAGTTACAAAGTTGACGTCATAGACCGTATGAAAATACAAAATTTAAGTTTTCCCCAAAAAATGGCATGTCAAATTTCGCACCTGCCTAGGGAAAAAAGTTAGGTATATGTATGTCAGAGGCGGAAGGCAAGTGTGTTGGTCACCCCTGTGGCAGTCCATGAACAATGGAATGCATCGGTGGTCGGGGGGGAAAACAATTGCCAGTGCAATAAGTCATGCGCAGGGTTCCCCGGCACAGTTACAATAGTAATTAAGCACGTTCACCTTAACAGTTGCTGCACTTATCTAAGGGCAATTAAACACTTGCACAAGCGTGCCTTTTTCTGCTATAGCATTAAGTCAGGCACACACCTGTCGACCTACAGGTACGAAGGTGATGTCACCAGCTGACGCAGACATCTTTGTTTCAAGCCACTGACGTAACATAGATCAATCGGGGTCTTGTGATATATCGAATGAGGGAAGGGGAACAGACGCCCAGGGGTCTGTATAAAACGTAACCCTAGACGAACCCCACCACAATTATAGCATTGTTGTGGTGGGCGCTTGAGTGTGTGCATCGTGAAAGAAGCTGCTAGAGTGTGTTACAAGTTGCGGAGATACCCCATCATAACATTGTTGTGGTGGTCGCCTTTGTGTGCATCGTGAAAGAAGCTGCTACTGTGTAGACAGGAGGTGTGTGTTAGAAGCCGTGAAGACGAAGCGTGTTGGAGGTAGGTGAAGTTTGTACATGATACCTCAGTGCAGTGAGTTGAAAGGTCAGCGCACATGTTACAGCGTGATCATCACGAATATGCTTGCGCAACATCGCTTACGTTCACATACGGATTTTTAGTCCGGGGTTCTCTGCTTGAGGTTGGCGAAACACGTGCGGCATAGAAATTGCATATAGCAGTCGACAACCCTAAGCAGAGCACATCAAACAAAAGTCTGTACGCGAACGTAAGCGATGTTAGGCATTTGCATTCCTGAGATCATCATCCTGGAACATGTGCGTAACCCCCCTTGAGAGAGAGAGAGAGAGAGAGAGAGAATTAGTGCACGGCTTCATCTAGGGCTCGATGCTGCTGCATCCGTGCCGGTGGCTGCTGCTGCTCCTTTTGTGAAGAAGGCGTTCCACAGGGCTGTGTCGAGAAACACAGGTAAGTGCAGTGAATGTTTGTTTATTAATATATGCAGTGATCCGAAGAAAACACAACAACATTCAGTTAAATTAGGCGTTCATAAGATAGTCGCGATTGCACCAAGAACGAAACTGTTGCACACAGACAAAGGTGTCCTAGTACCAGGTATTTTATATGTGGGCAGAGAATTATTGTACATCTCCATCTACGTTTAACATATCAGTTCCGGCGTATCCAGGGTGTGCTGCTGCCGTGGCTGGTGGGGGGAAGGAGTGAGCCTGCACGCCGGCGGTGATGCGTAGAGGGAGAGAGAGAGAGGGGGGGGAAATAGCGAGCGACAACAGGAGTCTTCCGTCGAGGGAAAAAAAACAAAGGTTAGCGGAGTGACATGATTTTCACACTGTATACACACGAAATGAAGAACACAACAAACACAGCTAGATAGCGATTATTCAATATAACATATGTGTTTACACAGACGATACAAGTTCCTCGTACAGGTGAGGACAATTAATGTGTGTACTGGCATTAGGCATAGCTTCCACGTACACCACCGAAGTTAAAGACATGGTCACATATCATAATAAGTCCGGCAAAGCAAGTGCGGTAATCGCGCAATTGTTAATGCACAATATTGAACATTCGGGAAAGGTAGTGCAGATCCAGCGGCGTCAGACATACAGTCTGATCAATCCGCGGCGACATTTCGGCATACCTAACCGAAAGTTACCACTTTCGCACTTGGAGACTGGTGTCCCATCCTCTCCCTCCTTGCACATAGCATCGGCAACCGTAGGCAGACACTGCGCCAACGTGTAGACCTGCTCGTCAGTGAGAATGATGGACTTTTGTCCACAGGTCCGTATGACACCGAATTCACGACAGGGAGATAGTCACGAGCGGGGTAGAAACAGACAGACACGTATTTGGTCTTCTTAGCACTCTTTGAGGATCGAATGCAGGATTGGCAGCAGATGTCACTGTAGGTCGACGATGAGGCGTCAGGCAAAAGCTGCTCTTCCTGGACAGTGAAGAGGTTCCTCTTCCCCCTCCTTCGCTTGGCAGAAGCAGCAGCAGGAGCAGCAACGTCGGTATTCGACCGTTTATTAGCAGTGGACGTCATCGCAGCAACAGGGAGCAGAATGATGTGGGACGTGCTCGATGGGTGTTTTTATAGAGCTGCAACAAATTCGGCTGTATGACGTGTAATATCAACTGCACATTGGACATAATCTTTCTTCTGCAGATAGTACATTACCCAATCGTAGAGGGAATGCGCGGTTTTGGTTACGCAAGCAAATTTCGGAAATTTGTGGCATGGCAATGTACACCAGCGTTTGTGATTGAAAGAGACGGATGGGGGGCACTCGAGATCCTCTAGGTTATGGATCGGCCGTCCCGTCAGTCCGGCGAGGAATGTACATTTAGAGACGCCGTAGGCGTAGAGGTGTGCGAAACCATGTGCAATTCCTTATATTCTATATGTCCGTCTGCCTAATTTACGCCGTTCTCTGACGAGCCATGTTCTGCCATCTTGTAGGGGCTCTTGAAACGGAATGTCTCGGAAGCTGCAGCGCTGGCCACGCACAATTCCTTGACGATCGTCTCATTCTGGCTCCCCCGCAAGAACTCGTAATCAATCACGACCTCCCTGCCTCCCCCAGCCATGTTAGATTAGGAATAATTAGAATCGGCAAAGTACCTACGTTTTATAGGCAGCTGCGGCAGCATTGACCCCAGCCGCCACGGGACATCTGAGCCCCGAATTCGGCGGTGAACAGCCGCTCCACCTGACGGTCTGCATTGTTGCAAGCATCAAATAGCGAGATGAATTATTTCGGAGTGTAGCCCCGATCCATGTAGAGGGCGAATAGAAAGCAGTACTTTCCGAAGAAGTCGGTCGTCAGGCCCTGCAGCTGTCGCCTGTTATAGTCCCAGGTCGTGCAGTTGCGTTTAATGAATGCCTGGATTGAGGGTACGAGCGGTACGATGGTATATGAATCAAAGTAGTAGGCACTCGAAGATTTGGGTCGGAAGTGCACGGCTAGCCAGTGTGAACCCCACTCTGTATGGGAATCGGCATTGACGATGATGGTGGAGGTTCGCGTGTTCGATTGTGGTAGGAGATCGGAGGGGAAAACGTCAAGGAATGAGCTGACGTCACGCAGTGTACACAGTATCTGCAGTGTCCATTTTTTAAAAGTCGGTCGTGACCGTACGAGCAAAATCTATGAGGACCGAATTGTCGAATTCTAGGTATAACAGGCACGTGGTCGCCTCGGGCAACGGTTTATTGAATTTCAATTCGATTCTGATATTGCCTTTCTCGGGGTGGGACTTATGACCCTCCGACGCGCCCCTATCAGGTGTGAGATCAAAGAGTAACATGAAGTAGCTGTTTATATACATATCGTGTGTTATCTGCAGTCCCGTGTTCGAGTGATGTATGCCGTACGCCTCGGAAAGCGTCCTGTAGCCCATGACGGAAGTCTTTTCGTAATCCATGCCCAGAGATAGGCCCTCGTTAGGGACCTGTTTACCGTTCACACACAACGAAAAATCGCTTATGTCGTAATGCTGAAATTTGTGCGGGTTGCTGTCCAACGAAACGATAAAATCTGTGTTATTATCCATGGTGAACAAGAGACGTTTCGGGATGGGACCCAGGACGGCGTTGTCTTTAGACAAGGATTTGATCCGGCCGAGAATGTGAATGTCTTGAGTTCGACTCTCGTCAGGTTATACCTCGCAAGATTCCCCTTGCTCAGTGTCGAATTGTGAGCCAGCAATATGGTGGGATTCGTTCTGACGCGTTTGACCAGTAATTTGGCGTCCAAAAATTTTAAAACGGTTTTCGAATCGATATTCTTGTTCATTAAATAGAAGTTCGGTCGAGCTTTCGTCTATCTGATCTGCAACCTGACACGCGGCAGCAAGTATAGGGGCACGATACATGTCACTATGTAATCGACCAAATAGCTGGACTTCCCTATTAGTGCTAAGTCTGTGGCAACGAATGATGAATCCCAGGTTCCCCGGGGCGGTCAGATTATCGGCCGAGGGATCGGTAGACTGCATGTCACCCGTCTTTAGATACCAGTAGGCGTTTGAGAGATGGGTGGCTGCAGCATCTGTGCCATATGTCATGACAGTCTCGAGATAAGAGCTGTAATGATAGTACTCACTTGCCTGCGTGATTGTGACGCCATTGAGAATGACGTTACATTGACTGAATAGGGAGTGGAGGAAATTATTTGTCACGCCCGTGTGGTCCGAAAAGTCCACATCCTTTCCCGAGGCCGATATCAATTTACCTCGGACGTAGAGTTTTATACCTACATCAACGTACGTATCGTGATCGGCAGGTATAAAACATTCCAGATCATTTTGATCGACAGGGGGTGATGGGTTTGTACGCGGCCTCTATCGTCCCGAGCACAGACGTCTGTATAGGCCTGTGTGCAAAGATGTCAAACTCACTACTAACGGACGCTATCTCCACCGCGGCAGACACGACGGGCTGCTGAAGGGTGACTGAATGAAACTAGGAGAAGTTGTCCCTTTTTATTATTTTTCTCGTGGCATGTTTTTGAGGCTTGGGGCCCTCCTTCTTCTTACCTCCCGCCGCTTCTCTGGCGCGTTTGCGGCCACGGCCTCGAAATTTGCTAATCAAATTTTTGGCGGATTCAGTAACGTGTTTAGGCACTATCCCCGGCGGTCGTCGTGTCGGTAGGGCTGCGTTCAGCGATATCGGTCAGGTTCTTACCACCGGTACGCAACGTCTCGCGGCCCACTGCTTTTGTCCCGCTCCACAGGAGTGGGCGGACGCAGCGGAAGAGAATGCCTAAAAAATTGCCGATCCCGTGTCCTCGCTGAAGGTAGAGCGGGGCGGAGTAGACGGGACCCATCCCGGAGTAGTTAGGCTGCGACCCGCCTGATTTAGGTAGTACACATCTAATGGATGCATTGCTGCAAATGTCCTATTCAAGATGGTGACGACCCATATTATATACAATTTTAACCACTTGTAATTTTTTCCAAAATGAAGCACCACTTTTGTGGACGTCGTGCTGTCCTCGAAGGGGACGTGCAGCCCCTCGGTCGTCAGGAACTCGATTCGAATGTCCTGAAATCTCCTCTGCTCGAGAGGCACATAGTACACGTTTCGAAACTCGTGCTGACATGATGATGATGGGAAGACGAATGTCCGCATACAGCGGACGGTGCTGTCGCCCACAAATTGCGGCGATATCAGATTACAGTATATTAGGGCAGTAGTTTCCTCCTCCCCCATGGGCGGCGAGGAACACGAAATTTCACAGCCCCACCTCCCAATTGGAGGTCGAACGCAGGTCGACGGGCCAGTTTCACAATGAAATCGGCGTGCGTATTCTGTTCGTAGATGTCACGCGAGGCGTTGCTGAACAGAGTGACGTAAAAGTGGCTCTGCGTCGCCATACTTAGATGTTCTACACGCTAGCTGCAGTCCTGACTATAACCTCGCCAGCGGAGGGATATTCGCGAATGCCAGGTCTGACCCTCTTGTCCAGTATTTCATCTATTTTATAGGCGGTCCGAGCAGTTATTCGTATGGAGTCAGTTCCTCGCGATAAAACTGACCGTCTATGGGCGTGCCGTTCAAATCCTCGAGTTCGTACACTACTCGCGGTCGCCTATCGATTATTTTCGAGACCCTGAAAATCACGGTGAAGAAATTTTGTTCGGCAGCCTTGGCGAACCGTATCTTTTCCTTACTCATGCGCACGTGCTGCCCCACCCGAAACGTCGTTGGTTTCGCGACAGGAACGCGAGGGCGCCATGCCAGTCGTCGAGTGAACCGTGTCATTGTAGGCCTTGACAAATCGTGGCAGAATAACGACATACCTGTACGTACTTTTATACGTAAAATATTTAAAGAATCTATCGCGAATCGTGCGAAGCACGCATTTCACGAGTTCCTACACACCTGAAACTGGATGACTCCGCCCTCGTCCTGTAACATGTCCGGAAAATGTTTATTTAGAAATTCCTTGCCCTTATCAATGCGCGCCCATATAGTACAACGTCCTGTCGAATATTTAGGTTCATTAAATATGGCCCGAAACGCCGAGGCGACAGACGGCTCTTTGTCTTTATGGGGTCCATATGTAGAAATTCCGGGAATACATCTATTACCGAAAGAATGTATCTATAACTATCATTATATTTTGCATAGGCCTGTACATCCAACAGATCGCATTCCCACACGTCCATCACGTTAGTCACTGTATAGGGATTACGTGCAAAACGCTTCCTCTCAGGTCTATGAAGCATCCTATTTCTCTAACCATGCTCTGATGACTTCAACAGACTTCTTTTTTGCCCCAGGCGTCGGTTTTCCTTTCTTCTTCGCCACCGCCGTCGCCGTGGCCGACTGAAGATTCTGCAGAGTCGAGAAGGTCGACGGTCTGGCGGGGTCATAATATTTGTTAATAGTAGTAGTTGTCATTAATACTTTACCCACTTACGACGAAACGCTGATTCGACACCCCGTCCCTTCGATTTCGCGAATAGGGGCGCAATGACATCGCGAAATTTCTTTCCTCGCATTATATTAATGTTATAGCCAGGCTGATATCCAGTCAAATGAGCGTTAGTCAATATCAATATTTTTTTGTCTTTAAGTCGTCTTTGCCGATAAGTTGCGTATTCACGTTCTTACGCGTCAATAGTTCCCACAGCCCCTCCGTCCCTCTAAACACGGTCCCCTTAATTGTGATATTATCATCGGGATCTATATACACCGGGGAATCACCAATCCCTACGGATACCGTATTGTGTATCGATAAAACGTCTGCAGCTACTGCTGCTATTCGGGGGAATGGCTACAGTTCCGAAATTTTCTTCTTTATAAGTCTGTGCCCCTTCCTCCTCCGTGACGTCATCGTCATTATCATATCCTTATTTAGGGGTCTCATATACTATCTCTTTCGATGTCGAAGGAATTGGTGAGGGAGGGCCGCGTGACGGTGGTTTCGACGCCTCGACTTCAGGGACAATCAACTGTTTTGGTATCTCTGGCTCGGGGGAGTGCAGCGCCCTGTTAGAGTTTGGCGTGTTGGGGATTACTCAACTTAGGAAGTCAGAGAGAGTCTTTGTCCGCGTCTACCGTCTGATATCGGCCTTGGAAATCTTCGTGGGGTCTTTGTGTCGCATCCAGGTAGGCGTTATACAGCCCAAGACTATCTTCGGGATACACCTGTTGGGCCAAGTGCCCGAACTGCTTCTTATCTCTGACTTTTTCAACGCGACCAGATAATGGGTATTCAGTGATATATCTCGACAGTAGCGGCCCTGATGAAACAGATTTTGCGTAATCAAAACCACGCTGATATTTCTGTGATGGCTGCCTCTCGTAAACAAGTCACACACTTGCTTGGAATAGACGTCGTTCAACAGATCGTCTACGATCACGAGGCACGGTTTGCGACCACCACGACCGAAATTCTCCGGTACGCCCTCGTAATATGTGGTGTTTGAGGGCAACTGCTGACTCTTCGGAACAGCAGTTTTCTCGCTTCAACACCAGATAATGCCGCCGCCGAATTCGCGTTCGGTGCAGAGTGAGTAGAGGTTCTGTAGCAACCCTAAGCAGAACGACGTTTTGCCCGAACAGCCAGGTCCGCTCACAATACACGAGAACGGATGCTTGAATTTCAGATCATCATCACTCATGGATGGTCAGGGTTATGACACGACCCTCTCCCTCCCTCCCCCTAGTTATATCCAAAAGGGACGGACATATTGTCACCTAACTGCCGTCTCTTGAAAAACGAGATTCTATATAATTTATACTCAGGTTCGGTAAAAATTAAGACTGTTCCGCCCCTTCCTCTTACGTTTGATCTACTTTTCCGTGTGTACATTTACGACGGAGGGTTCATCCCCTTGTTCCCTCTCAAAATCATACCCCCGATGACATCGAAATTTAAAAATTTCGACGCGTTGTAATTCAAGGTTATGCCCCTCCCTTTACACAGTCCTTTCTTGACCGTCCCCGGTCAGCACTCTGTACGCGTAGTTCTTTGACCCACCACTCACAAATTCCGAAATGCTCTCTGAGGGACGCAACTCGGAGGTCATGTCCCCGAAATTGTCCCCTGTTTCAATTAGTGGGGGTCTGTCCCCCTTCGGCTGAATGTATATCACGGAGTACTTGTCACAATAATTCGCGTTCTCTCGCAGCCGGTCGAGGTAGCGATAAAGATGGATTCTCGCCCTGGCTGTGACGTAAGCTCCAATCACCTCGTTCGTGTGACGCAGACTAGGCACGTTTTTCTCTGCACAATACTTCCACGACATCCAGACTAGGTCATCGCTGGTAAATGCGAGGTTCATCACCTCGACGCCAGGGGTGGCTAGGAATCCATAGTTCTTTCGGTTCCGTGATCATTTCGGTCATTGTCCGATCTTCCGCTCCGTCGATTTACCCCACACGGAGTTGAGACAGAGTTTGGCCAGACCCCTTTGGCAGCGTTATAACTGATTGCTCCCTTATCTAGCCGTATCCCTTCGCTCTGCGAAAACGAGTCCACATATCGGTCCTCGTCTTCGGGACTGTGGACCCAGCCGGGATAACCGCTAACCTTCGTTTCAGTTTAAAAACGTGTCCATATAGTCGACGAATAGTCCACCCTCGCCTGTTTCGGGATTATACTGGGTCACCTGATACTCGTAAACCTCATATATCTCGAGTATCCGGTACCCTTTATCAACGGCCAATTTCACCTCGTCCATTACCCATGTACCGGTGAGGGCATGATCCTCATCTCGGGTATGCACACATTCCTCACTTGAGGAGCTGAGGACGAAAGTTCTACAGGCAAAATATGAATTTATTATTACATCACAAAGGGAGGACGGGGTGATAAAATCTCTCTGGTGGAACGATCAAACATTTGATCAGGCCGTCCATACGCAGGCATTCTTCTATATCCTTACACGCATGATCGGATGACAAACGGGGAACTTGAAATACTTGCATATGTACGGGTAGAGGCTTATGACGTCGACATATTGATTGGTCTCATTCTCCCGTGCCTTATAGTGGAGACGCATGGCTTCGGTTCGACCACCGTACATGGCATCACGGGTACACAACGGACTCACTATGTGATAAACGGGACTCCCTGCATCGTCAAACTCACATCACATTGAATCTTGGCCAGGTATCCCGCTCGCGTTATCTGCTCGAGACGCCACATGGTTCGCTCATAACGTTCCGCTAGCGTATCGCCTGTGATGGTGGTGACGTCACGGAACGGCTGGCACGTATGACCGTGATAGTAGCAACCAAAGAACTCGTAGGCTGTGCGTGTCTCGTGGCAATATCTATCTACACTGAAACGGGGCAGTTCGGGCAACGTGTACTCGCGACCGTTGCGACAGTGCATTATTTTCACACTGTCAGTCTCTTCCATATGCAACAGCCATATCAATGCCTTCTTACTATAGTTGTTATTGTACGTGTAGCCCGCAGCAGGTATGAGTCCGATAGTGTCGGGCCGGAGGAAACGTTTACGCAACACCTTATTGCATGCCGACGCGATCGTTATCGACTCGAGAAATACATCTATGTTTCCTATTTAAATGAATTCGCGTCTAAAGATTCGGCACGCCCGTTACAGGACCGTGAAGTCATCTTGATAATATTTTTCAAGCGCGCGCCTGTTGTCGAAAAGCTCCGATTTCTGGCTCTCGTGCCACGCGAGAAACTCGCTCCCCTCCTCCTCGCCCATCTCATTCACACCGTAGTACGTGACGTCAGGGATAGGGCATACGTAGTCTAGATTTCCTCCGTATTATAGTAGTGAGAGTACCACGATTTGGAGGCCGACAGACCGTAGGCCTCGGGCAGCTTACGCAGGGGGCACGGGAGAAACGAAACGCTATCCAAAAACACTAGTTGCTCTATCTTCATACACATTATTTTAATAAGCCCGTTCATAATAATATCGCGTTTCCATTTTAGTTGGATCGCTCTATTCAGGATGAAATTAAGGTCGAACGCCTTGGCGTTGTGCGCTATAGCGACGATCTTATTAGCCCAGGGGCGTGGTTCGGTTAGATACGAAAGCAGTTCCCCCACAGGATCTTGCCAGAACGTGTGCTTCCGCTTACCGCATCGCACGCAGTCTCCGTCTTCCGCCTCTTCGCATCGCACACAAAACTGCTGCACGCAGACGAGGTTAGGTACGTGTAATTTAGCCTCGTCCGTGTACTCGGTATTTTGGGTCGTCTCGAAATCGTAGAAGACGTACAGTACCTTATAACTTAAGAGGGGCAATACGTCCTTCTGCTGTCTCATATAGCACAGGTGACCTATTAATTTGTTCTGATTACAGATATCGCAGAAACGTTTATTACATTCGTGATTTCCGCGCTTCACGAGCCATCCACACGTCGCGCAACATCGTTTTCGTTCGCACACGGAACGTGTCTGTTTAGTGCTCTGTTTGTGGTTCGCGAAACACGTGTGACTTCTAAAGTGCTTGTTACATTCCGCACAGGGGATTCTATCGCCCGAGAATGCGCACGGGGGGTTGACAAAGCAGTCGCTAGACGTCTGGTCGCAGGCGTGCGTGACGTCACTTGTACATGTCTTGTTGCACCCTTTACACATGTACTTTCTAGCCATGGCACCAGTAAGTTAAGCGATCACGTGATCATGTCGTTGGACATCATCATAAAGTATATTAAGTATTTTAGTGGAGTCTACCTGCCCTTAAAATATTATGTTATCGCAGTTGCGACCGCGGTACACAACTATCTTATACTCCCGAAAGTGTTCCTGGAAACGGACTAATTCAGGGATCCCGGCCCCGTTGGACAGATCGATACCGGTAGTATCGAGTAGGGTATGGACTACTTGACTATCTTCCTGCCTTTACGAACGGCATCGTAATTGGGATCTGCATCTACCTTTGCAAACGCTATTACCAAGACATGTGCTAAGCAGTTGTCCTCTGCTTTCACCTCCACTATACTTCTCTTGAGGTGCACCATTATGGAGAGCGGTCTACACCTGTTCCTAAGTACATAGTTACCAAAACCGACGGGCATCCTGACCGAATGCACGGTTACGACTAACATGTCCAGGGCGTTGAATCTAGAATTCGACTGGAAGACTTTTTCAAAGACGCTCCATATCAAGTCTGCGGATAACTGATCTTTCCGTCCAAAAGTGATTCCGATCGGCTTGTCATTTTGGTTCACCTGATTTTTAATTGTTATTCCCACCATATCACTATCATCTACATCGCGTAAAGCGTGCTCAATGAGATCGTTCACAGTGGCTAGGAAATGTGCTACGGGATTCCTATTATCTGAAGGAGGTATTAAACGCACAGTAAGCTGCCTTCCTACAGCATTGTACCGCCTGTTCCGTCTCGTATTCGCGTCCACAATCTCGAACCTGCGAGCCATGATTTTGTTGTTCTCTCTGCAAAAGATACACACCTATTTATGATCGTCACACCCGAAACCTCTTCTATCACTTACCCCATTTGTATGGTCAGAATAATACTTACAGTTCCCGAGCCCTGCTGTCACGTACTATTTCTTCAGTAGTCAGAGTAATACTTTAGGTTCCAGCACCAAGTGTTGCTGTCACGTACAAGCGACCTCCTATTTATCTGCTAGCGGACTATTTTTTGGCGGCGGATGCTGACGTCTTTTTCTTGTTTGTTTCAGGGATACGCCTCCGCACGACTTTTCTTGCTGACAATGGATCTTGCGTAACGCTTTGCAGAGGCTACTGCATACACTACAGTCAATATCAGCTCTTTGGAAATTAATAAACTGTATCCCATTGTCAGTGCTAAGAGGGTGACCACTAAATACACGGACCGACTGTCTTGCTTTCAATACGGGAATCTGAAGCACGAATAGTTCAATTATTCCTACCTAAAAGATATTGTTCAGTGATTTCCGATGTTGATATGGACAAGATTAATTCTAAAGCAGTATCGCTATATCTTGTCTATAAGGGCTTATGTGAGACATCCAAATAGAGTCCTAGAGCCTGCATTTTATACACTCTTTTGTTTCAGCAGATAACACCTCCACAAATGAGACGTTCTGTGCTAGCCCCAGAGGAGGCTATTGTGACGTTGTGTGAATTCTGTACTAGGCCCTTATTCAAAATACGAGACTGTTTGTTATTTTAAACGGAAACACGAATGTTTCTTATGTGATCATTTACCGTCTTTCTGCTTCATGTGATGTATTTACGTGTATATACAATAAAAGATATTTGATTGTGCTTTTTCTATCATTTACAAATGGTTTAGGGACTAACTTATACTAACCTTAGTCGATCCCCCCCAAATTCTCCCTTGCATCAGCTTTCCTTACGTTCTCCTGCGCAAGCGTGTAAAAATTCGCTTACCTCAACTCCTCCTAGTTAGCGAGTCGCGACATAGTGCCCGAGCATTCGGCTTACGTCATTCGAGGGACACGCAGGGGTGACCATCTCTCATACTCCCCCATACTTCCACACCTACAATACCTCGGACATTGAACCGAAAGCCGCACCATTACCAATCTGTCCGGCGGTCTTGGCGAAAGGGTGACTATGGAGGGGGCCGAAGCTACAGAACGAGTAGTGCCTAGACTGTACTTCGGACCTTCCTGCACTGAGCCCGGGGACCTACCAAGCTGGACGGCGGCTGCCAACCTGATAAAGTCAAACACCGATCCTTTTTAATATTATGCTAAAGAAAGAGTAGTGCCTGCACCGCACTTAGGTCCTTCCTGCACGAGGACCAAGCTGGACGGCGGCTGCCATCCCGATTAAAATGTCAAAGGCCCATCCTTTTTAATATTATGCTAAAGAAAGAGTAGTGCCTGGACTGTATTAGGACCTTCTTGCACTAGGCCCAGGGAGCCGCGATACCTAGCGAACGGCGACTACCACCCCGAAACTTTTCAATATTGTGTTAAAGAAAGAGTTGTACACTACGCTCGGCGCTAGGATCGGCGTAGGGGTGGCGAAGGAGGGACGTCAATACCAGGCTGCACGGGGGGCACTTACACTTGTACCGTCCTTTTTAATATTGTACTCAAGAAATAGTGCCAGGACCACACTTAGGTCCTTCCTGCACTACGCTCGGCGCGGCGTAGCGGTGGCAACGAAGGGACCACAATACCAGGCTGGACGAAGGCTACCACCCTGATGTCCCTCGAAATAGAATTCGGAAGCCGAAGCTAAAGAAAGAGCTTACCAGGGCGGTACTTAGAACCTTCTTGCACTCAACATCTCCTGCCGTGAACCATGGACCGCACTTAGGACCTTCTTGCACTACACTTCTCTTGACTTTTTTATGAATATGTATTTGGGTCCGGGGGCTTTTGCCCATTTTTGAGTTTTGCGGCCTACTACCTGCTTTTTTTATTTTCTGCAACCCCATTTTTTTAATTTTGGGCCCGGGGGAATTGCGCCTGGGCGGACTATAGGAGCCACTAGTGCCGGCACTGTACTTAGGACCTTCCTGCACTCATTCACTTGTTTCACACTTAGACCACTCTTGCACGGACCCCTGAACGTCCCGGGGCGTAGGGTGGGCAATGGAGGGACCGCGATACCAGGCTGGACGGCAGCTGCCACCCTGATGAAGGACCTAGGAAAACAAGTCGAAAGCCGATCCTTTTTAATAATGTGGACTATAAGAGCCACATTACTACTCACAACGTCGCCTCACCGTCGGTAGGACCCCTCTGGACGAGAGACCTCTGCACGAGAACACACGACACTCAGACATCCATGTCCCCGGTGGTATTCGAACCCGCAATCTCAACAGGCGAACGGCCGCAGACATACGCCTTAAGACCGCGCGGCCACTGGGGCCGGCGTGACATCATCGTACATGTGTACCTATTTTAACAGAGGGTAACACCCCCTAATCATGTGGCAACCCGCGATGCCTCTGACGTCAAGGCTGCCGTTATACCAGACACTTCCTGTACGAGGAGAGTGAAACTTCTAAGTGTGCGAACACACCAGCAGAGTCGAGTCGAGTCAAGAGTCTTGATGCCGCATGTTCCATTTTCGTCAGTCAGACTCCAGTGATCGGGCGTGACGGCAGCTAACTTGAGGAAGAAATGGATGTGGAAAAGCTTATTCTTTTAGTTAAGGACCACGAGACAATTTACGACGCCTCTCAATTTTTGTCTACTTGCACTCCCTCTTCTATGTTCATATGCAATTTGCGAAGCATATTGCATATAATGATATGTTTGTTATATGACGGTGCGATGCTGCTTCTGGTTTCCATCAGTTATGTGTTATGGGCTGGCGAGTTTCCTTATACTTTGCATGAGTTTGCACTGGTATTTGAGCAATCCAGTTAGCCTTCCTTCGTTTCACTGTCAGTAGGAAATTCCTCTCCTTCTTGACCGTTTACATTCCTTCATTTCTCACATGATCAAACCAACTGATCTTCTCCATCTGTCTTCAGCACCATATTTCAAAATTTACAAATTGTTTCTGATCCATTTTCCAACGAAAAACAGTATTATTTTTATTACCATCATCATCATAATCTCCTTTATGCAGGGTATTTATACTTATATTCGTGAGACAAACTGTGTCCCTAGGGAATACAGTGTTGCAGCTATTCTGCTGTTACTATTCATGGTACTTATATCGTTAGTTTCAGTGTTGAATCTATTGTACTTTTACATTAGTACTTTCCGCAGTATGTGTGCAGTGCCCAATATGACTGTTTTCTGTAGTTCCTTGACTTCATGTTTTCCGGGTATGTTGCTCACGTATTTTCTGAATGACTTTGAAATAGTCCCAGTCGTCCCTATTATTACTGGTATCACTTTTGTTTTTACATTCTACATGCGCTGTATTTCTATTCTAAGGTCTTTATATTTTAGAATCTTCTCGGCTTCTTTTTTAATCACATTTCCGTCTCCTGAGATTGCAACATCTATTCACATACATGTTCCCTTTTCATTATAACGGATTATAATGCCTGGTTTGTTGTTGGGGATAGTTCTGTCAGTTTGTACTTGTTGATTCCACAATATGTTTACCTTGCCTCCTTGACTTGTTTCTACTGATTTTGGCACATGTTCATACCAGTTTTATTTTTGTCCAATTGCACCCCTGTTTCCTTGCATACGTTGATGATGATGATGATGATTATTATTATTATTATTATCATCATCATCATCATCATTCCTGTTGAATGCTGAATTTTTCCCAACTCATCTTAATGCCATTGAAGATAAGGCTCAAATAAATCTATCAATCTTTCCTCCTACCACCATACTCGTGTAAAAATACGGACCACAGCGTTGATTGTGGATGCAATCCGACCGCGGTCTTCCATGATGCAACACTGTAGCTGTCTAGGCTAATGGCATCCCATTTCGGAGTACCGCATTCCCGATGCTAACCGCTATGAGATCCTCACATCTCAATGCACCTTGTGTTTGTGTGCAGGATGCTACAAGCGTTTCCGTCCCGGAATATGTAGAAGGTATGAGCGAAATGAAGATTACCCCTGGATGCACTTATGAAATCGTCGTGGAGGCCAACCCTATCGATGGCAAGAGAAAGGCGTCACTCAACTACACAGTTCCAGGTAGGTCAATATTATAAGTAGTTCGCTATGCAGTTAAAAGCGATGTAGCTCTTCGGATAAAAATCTTTGGGAAGACGAACGCTGAAAGGTCAGAAAAAAGGAAACATGTCAGCTGGGTAGCCCGTGGGTACAGGAGCCAAAACAGCACCTAAAGTTTCTTAGTACGTGGGGAAACACGATGTCAAAAAGGCATATGGGAAGCGGAGGTACATTCCCACACATTATTCACCTCGGTTTCGGATGTAAGAGGTTAGCCTTAATCTCCGACCGCGTTAGCCCAGGGATAAAGAGGCTCTCGTGTGCGCTAATAGGCGACTGAATGAACATCAAGGCCGGTATGGACCCTTCCAGTAAAAATCCTTACCGCTTACTGGAAATGCAACAAATCCGGGGTCCTCCAGCTCGTAACACAAGCACTACACTCATTGGCTTTCCTGACTCCTGTAATTATAATTATTCAAGGATAAATACAAACCTCTGTTAAATTCGTTTAACTATTTAGGAAATATGATATCTTATGAAAAAGAAATGGACATTGATAACAAACTGCATAACTATTTGAAAATTACAGGTATTATAAATAATGTGTTCAGACCACAAAAAA
>Ga0123352_10004095_pt1 | contig 21375 bp, 9 predicted proteins | sample TergutLab28metaG_FD_89700 | JGI IMG/M metagenome (GOLD analysis project Ga0123352, IMG submission 89700) | Labiotermes labralis P1 segment gut microbial communities from Petit-Saut dam, French Guiana - Lab288 P1 | ecosystem: Host-associated > Arthropoda: Insects > Digestive system > Gut ...
CTCAACACCTTTCCTGGGGAAATGCGGCGCAAACCCCCTGCGGCTTTGGCCGGGGGGGGGGTGCGTACACAACAGCAGTCCCTTCTCACACTCATGATTTCCCGCTTCACCTCATTACTCACAGGCATATTCAGTTTCCAATATGCTAGAACGGTCACCTTCCTAACCTTTCCAATTCATTCAACATCGATGCCACAGTGCTGGGAATACTGTTGGCAGCGCTGTCATCCGCCCCATCCATGGGCCCCCTTTCTGTGGCCTCAGTGCAGATAGGGAATCCACTTTTGACACAGCCTGTGGTACTGGTTCTGCTCTTCACCCACCTTACGTTGCTGCTGAGAATGGAAACAAGAGATAGGGTGTCGAACTCCGGGCCTGTCTGACCGGTTTCTGATGTCAGTTCGACAGGCAGCTTTCGGATCGTCAGTCTGAAGACAAACATGATAGGCGAGGCCGCCATGTTGGAACTGTCCCACACTTGCAGCTCACGACTTTGCACAGATTCACGATTTCAGACCGTGTCCTGCAAATATATTGCAGGTGTAAATGTATAACGATGGTTGCCCAACCACACGGCGTCGCATCTTAAAAGACATTAACCTCAATTTATGTGCCCTACTGGGTTAATCCCTGTGGATCTACACTGCAGAAAATTGTCTGGAATAAACGTTGCAGTTACTGACTACTTAAACCCAGTGGTCACTATATGTACCGCCTGTTTTAACATTCAACAGTTCTACGTTCTGCCCACACAGTGTATTTGTGTTTCGTGTGGATCTGAGAACAAACGGCGATTATTTCCCTATACAGCATTAACTGACTGGTTTGTATAACCGAGACGGAGTGTGTTTACTGCGCGGTACGGACTGGATCGTTAAATTTAGTTCAAGTTAATCTTCGTCTTTATAGGGTTAAGGCCAAGTAAATTTTGTGGAATTCCATGGACGGTAAACATTAACTTATAGAAGTTCGATTTGGCATCTGTTTAAAAACGGTATTTGAGAACACGGCTGTGGGAAGCATACAGGAAGTGACAGGTGGTTAGAGAAAATTACGTAAGAAGGAACTTCGTAATTTGTGCACTTTACCCAATTATTATGGCGACAAGATTCCAGTCTTGTAGGATGTGACGATGTGTCGTCGGGTGTACACAGCTCCCTGCGTTTCGAAAGATCGTAATGCCTTCATCTCCAGGGCGAAGCCCTCTATCTGAAAATAAAAGTGCCATGAACCTTCGAAACGTCCAGAACTACACCCAACGACGCAAAATTACATCCCTGACGACCTTAACCCCCAGCAACAGCGCTGTGAGAACCTCAAATCCCGCGCTGTGTAAGTGCTTCACCGATATTCGATCTCTGAACCTCTGGTTACTTTCAGAACAGCGTTAGTACTGGACACGGCCATCAGCCACAGCCTTAGATTAATAACAATAATAATAATGCGCCGGGTCCAAGGTAATGCCAAGCCTCGAATGGGCTGCAGTTGCTGGTGTCACTGTTCTCACTGCACTGTCCTGGCGAATTCCAAGCCAGTCAGACTCTGTACACAAACACGTGTGTTCACACGTCATTACATCATTTGTTCACAGTACATAAAATAACATAATCTCTCGAAGACTGAAAGTCACATTACGTGACTTCTGAAGCTCCTTCTATACCAGTCACTCCTAACCAAGCAACCAACCAACCAGCCAGCCACACAACCACACAATCAACCAACCAACCAGCCACATAACCACACAACCAACCAACCAACCAGCCACATAACCACACAACCAACCAAACGAATCAATAAACCAACCAACCAACCAACCAACCACACAATCAATTACCAACCAACCAACCAACCAACCAACCACACAACCACGAAATCAACCAACCAACCAACCAAGCAACCAATCAACCAACCAACCAACCAACCACACAGCCAACCAACCAATCAACAAACCACTCAACCACTTCCTGAAGCACGGTACTTCTTAACAAGATAACAGCCGCACAATCAAGAAATGCGACGCATTTAGGGCAAACGAAGGTCGCGTTTTTGGGTGAGTGTTTCCCGGCGTTTCGAACGATCATAGTGCCTTGACGTTGACGGTTGAACAGAGTCTTCTGGGACCCCTTGATTCTTGATGATGGCAACACGTTCCTTCGAAATGTCGGAAAGCGCTTACCCAACGACATGGCGACACATGCCGTTCATAACACTATGAGAACATCAAACCTGAACGTTTCTGACCATGTTAAGAACATTCACCCGATACACTGTACTGTATTTCGACAGTAAGCATCAGTTGCAGCACTTGCTTACAACGAGGTAACCAGCAATGCTAGTTTGTTTTTGGTTCGCACCGTCACAGTTGATACATACATAATTATGAGGTCACTGTTGGCTCAGAAAACGTAAAGCCGTTGCGTTCTTTAGGAACTGCCCAGTGTACTGCCCGGATGACGAGATATGAGGAACAGCAGGGGAAGCAAGGTGGTGCGCAACGAATCAGAAAGTACAGAGAGACCGAAAAAAAATGAAAAATGACGATAATTAAAATTACAGATATCTTGACGCTATCAGCAGCTCAGACTATACATAGGTTCATTATTTTATCCGACAATTATACGTACGTTGTCTGTCTGCTCATTTTGTCGTATTAACGAGGCTCTCTCAGCGGACCGCCCAAACTAGTGGCGGGGAAGCCCCAGGAAGTGACAAACCTTAGTTGTCAGATAACATAAGGGCACGTGCAGGCAAATTATAGCTGGGTTATTGCAAAACGAGTCGGGAAGGAAGAATTCAGGTATACATACGTAGGGTGTGTTGTGACAGTACGTACGGGACACGGCTCCCCTCGCCAATACAGCACCGCCATTCTGATCTGTAATTCTGCAGTGCATGTCACCAGTTCTCAGTGCGTCTGATCACCAAATTCAGATCAGAGGTCACGACTGCACCTTGACACACAATTCGTGTAACAAGAGCGACATACTGGACCGAAACATGTCTGAGTCCGATCGCAATTTTACGGCACTGCGCAACGAACAGATTTCAGTCGCTTTCTGTCGGCTCGCAGGAGGTTCTGGACAAGCATCAGGGTTAATTGGCTAAGAGCAGATAAGCGGCGCACATCAGGCTGTGTCGCACGCTAATAACACAACCACAGCACAGCACTGTCAAACACAGCATACAGGGAAACAGCGTACGATGTATGGAAGTGCGTGCCAACAGAGGTATTAAGTGAAACAGATGTGGTGTACTGAGTAAGAACAAAAACCATGCTTTTAGAAAAACAGACGTGTTTACTGTCGGCTTAGCCGCTCGCTCCAACCGCCCCTCGTACTGATCGCTCCCTTGGAACGCCAAGCCTTAGGCAAGCTCGACTGCGCACAGGTGCCATATTGGTGTCATTTCTTCTAGTGCAATTCTTCAATTCGCTGAAGACGCGATGCAGCTGAGGACAGGCACACTAAACCGGCTTGCCAGTGAGGTAGCTGAGAAAACACACCGCCTGTTAGTTATGGCATTTTTGAAACCTAAAAGTCTAAAAACGAAAAATCAAACCCTGAACTGCGTGGACTAGCGTGGGTTCAGGCTTGGCTTCCTTTATCGCCGTATTAGAAAGCACAACTATGGCGGTCTGACTGCATGTGCTGCTGGTAACTGACCGCACATAACCTCAAATTTACAAAACACATAACACGTGAAAACGGCAAAGGTCGTAAATAACGTACGGTTGTCTCGATGTTCGTGATTACTTAAACCCGTCACGAACATCGGAATCCATTGCAAATATAAAACTTCTGTTTCGTTGCAAGAACACAGCAACAAAATACTGCATGCATTACAAACCTTACATAACATAACATAACATTACTTAACATAACATAACATAACATAACTTAACATAACATAACATAACATAAAATAACACAATAAGCTTTACAGCTTACTGTTATCAACGCAGAAACACAAACCACACGGCATCACAAAGATTCTCCTTCCGCAGAACGCAAAAGTAATCGACGTCACTGAATATAACACAGCTTAATTGAAGTGAGGGTGACCTGCGCAGCAGCAAGCGAGTGGGAGAAGCCGACTCGCCATCCACGTGCTCTTATTCACCCCAATTATTCGGAATCAATTACGAAAGTTCGAAACAATGTTATTCAAATGGGTGATCACAAAGGTCGAAAAGCCAAACGTCGAGGTTCACGAACAGCGACATTCTACTGTATGTACACTTTATTGTCACTTAAATTTACTGCTTGGTGAAGATGTTAGGGCATAAATGCTTGTAACATGTAAAATCGGAGATGAAGAAGTAACAAGGGCACTAGAGTGGTGAAGAACACGTGACCATGTCAACAGTAATCCACTTACCCAGCTGAAGCGACATCTTCATCAGTGGCAAAAGCGAGTCTCATTCCGTGCGATGTTTCTTTCCACCAACTCCGTCACTTCCTGTCGGGCAAGATGGCAGCTGCAAGGTCTTCGTCTGCTCCAGGAATGCTAAAAATCAGTGCCGGTATGCATAAGAAACGATAGGTTTGTGGAGGATAGATAACATAGCCTAATATTTAAAATATGAAAACAAGCTAGAAGAAGAATAAATGTATAAATATGGATTTGCTGATGTTCTGCACTTCGAACTTTGACCCTCTGAAGACCTGCTGCGAACTAAATTACAAATTTCCACTCCGCACCTCACAGGGAACAAACTTTGTAAACATTAGAAATAGGAGTAAAGGAAACAAATGGTAGTTGGTGTGGCGATCATACAAAAACAGTGACTGCATATCGTGAGCAAACTGCATTATTTGTTCATGTCACAGCGGGCGTACATATAGCTAGCTACAGTGTGTTTCAAAAGGTCAATACACTGCACATGTCGGAAGTGTGAAACATAATGCAGATGTACAACAGCCTGCACTATATGGCAGTTCACTGAGCTCCAGTGGCACTTCGAACTGTCGCATTGTCTCTCCAGACTACGGAGTTCAGTTCAACGTCAAGACGAAATTTGTGACCAGCATAATGACAGGTGCACCTACCAAGCAACTTAATCATGTTTCAAGTATAATTCACTTTATTCACTGCCTACGATTGCCATACATGTTTGTACCGTCGCATGATTTACCTCGGTAAGTCTCGCCTCCTAATTGGCTCTCGAAGTGGAACCAAATGAATTCCACATACGCTATTTCTCGATGCAGAACAACACAAAACTGACTGTTAGTCGACTTTCACAATGAATTTTTATAATTAAGTTACTCATACAAATATCCTATGAAACAGAATGCAAGTCAATACATAGAATCATATTTTGTTTCAAAAGTGGCTTTCAGACCACTAGAAACTCAAGTAATGTTATCAATCCGTAACACAGTGTCAGAATATCTGGAATTTTGTCACACACACACACACGCGCGCGTCAGTCGTACAAGACCACCCCAGTGTTCACTATATGTACCGCCAGTGGTCACAATCTGTACCGCCAGTATAACATTCAACAATTCTACGTTCTGCCCACACAGTGTATTTATGTGTTTTGTGTGGATCTCAGAACAAGCAGCGAATATTTCCCTATACAGCATTAACTGACTGGTTTATATAACCGAGACGGAGTGTGTTTACTGCGTGGTACGGACTGCATGTTTAAATGCAGATGCAGAGACAAGAAGTTACAATGTCAAGAAATCCGAGTTCTGCAAAATGTTTATCGCATCTCGCAGCGTTTCCTGGTGTTATAAATTGCTGTAATAGTGTGATTACAGCACACACAGCAGGACTATATTTAAGGGAAGAGGTATTTAATAGATGCCATACAAACTCACAAATAATACTTTTCTTGAAATGTATAAATGGCATTTTAACTAATTTTTATAAGTTCGGGCGTCTGAGAGCGGAAAACTTTGGCAGCCCCTCGTGTGCCAGCCTGCGGTAACGGGCAAACAAAACAAATCAAAATTGCGAACCCCCTTTCGTTCAGAGATGCAAGCAGTACTGAATGTTTAAAGAATTCTCGTCCCGGATGTGCAGCCGTACTTCCCTCACAACTTTGGTCTTCGAAGTAAGCAGCTTTACGTTGATGCTGGCTGGGGGCCAAGGTCAGAGATGAGATCTGAGAGCGACTCAAATCTGTGAGGAAACAACAACAGCGGTCGTGTTTCCTTGTAGCGTAAAGATGTTGAAGTTGGGGGGCGGAGGGCGGGAGGCGGTGGGTAGCACGGAAGACTTCAAATACTGGAACGATATGGGGAAATAAATTTATAAGAGAAACTTTGAAGTTGTAATGAATATTGAAATACAGCTGACTGCTCAGCCGGTGGCCGGTGGAAGTCAGCGTGATTGCACCATAACTTACACCTTATGCTGTACTGTCCACACAACTGTACGGACTGCACAGAGTGGACAACCTATACCGCACTGAACACAGTATGTCTCAACAACACCACCTACAGTTGACACAACTTGGATAAACTGGACATATTACAGCTTGGATTGGATATTATGGACACAATACAGACGACGTTGCAGACACAAAGCAGCTAGACACACTGCAGCTAGGGAGACATACTGCACACACTATAGCTAGCCAGACATACTGCACACACTATAGCTAGCCAGACATACTGCACACACTATAGCTAGCCAGACATACTGCACGCATTAATTCAGTCTATGACGCAGCGTTGTAAAAGTCTTTCCTTTCTTTTGTTTGTACATGGTGAGCTGTGTGTCAGGTAAGCTACACGCTGGGCAGGAAAAACAGCACCGATAAACAATAACCTAACAGCGACAGACATTTCTGTGGCGACGAACACAACCCTGCAAGGAAGTAGTAACATATATGCATATATATAAGGGAAAATTATTTTAAGACACGTACAGACCTGCAGGCGTATCACTTAAATATTTACATTGTGATCTATTTAAAAATCAAATTCGTACAATTAAAATTTAATAAGGATATAATTACCCTTCCGTATACTGTAACTTTCCATGCATGGTTACGATACAAAATACAGTAATTACAACTACAGTTTAGCACAACAACTGCTATCAGCAAAACAGGACCGCTCACCGGTGCACTGTCACTTCTCTCTTCCTTAAACAAATTAAGCAGCGCCTTATCGACGCCACTTCGTTCAGGATTTCGAAATCGCTGTATTCCCGAGCCCTTCCGTTCAAACGCGCCATAATTTTGGTTCCGCTTTTACAAATCGTTTGAATAGCACAATTTACGAGGCCAGATTTCCAACACACGTCAGCTATCTTTTTTCTATTTCCTGTTTCTCATATCACTTTAACTTTCCTTCGACGCCCAAAACCGTCCTCCTTCTGATTGTCGCTGTAGCCATGTTACCACTCCACCAGTCTCCTGTTAACGACATGAACATAACAGCACAGGACAACGTTACGCACAATCTGAATTACCGTTACTGTTGTCATTTTCTAGACCTGGAATTTATGCAGAGGGCCTGTCGTCCCAAGGACGAGGAGATGCTAGAATTCTGAGAATAGCCTACTATGCTTGGAAAACTGTATTGGAACTGGTGACTGGCAATATCGTTTTATCCGAGGTAGATGTTCTTACATATGTCGTACTAAGCAAGGCAGAAAAACACGTGCCTTATGGGGGGAATTAGCTGCTACCACAGAACGTATAACGTCATAAAAGAGGTGTCACACAAAAAGAGGTCCTTATAACCGAGTTCAACTGTGTGTGTTTGTGTATGTAGGGTCGAGACCCTTGAAGCTGGGACCGATAGGATAATCCGAAACGTCAATAAGGAATTACCACCCTAGAGTGCGTAATATCCCAGAAGAGCGTAGATCTCTGATACAAACTACTGTGCATCAGTGACAGAGTTGATTTAGAGCGTCCTACTGAACGTTTCGTACTTGGGAGGTCGTGGGTTCAAATTTCAGTCCCTTCTTTTCAGATTGACTATTCACTAACCGTCCTTTTTGACTCTATAAAGTACGTGCTTCTGACAGAGTGAAGACCAACATAGAGCTGAATTATATTGAAACATTCAGTCCGTACCGCGCAGCAAACGCAGTCTCGGTTACACAACCAGTCAGTTAATGCTGTATAGGGAAATAATCGTTGTTTGTTCTCAGACCCACACAAAACACATAAACACACTGTGTGGGCAGAACGTAGAATTGCTGAATGTTAAACCTGGACTTCGGAGGGTTATATATTCCAGAAATAAGTAAATAAGGACTCTGGAGTATTTTTGCATAAAGGCTACAGAACTTGGCCAATGACTGGCAGATGAATGTATGTAACGATAAACGTAGGGAAACAGAGGTCCTGGCGTCACTTCATGATCCACTGACCGTACATTAAGACATACGAGCTTGGAGTGTCGTGGCTGTTTTAAGCCATCAGGACGCTTACTAATTTCTTCATATCTGAAGATTCAAGTCTTCTACGTTACATCGCTCTGTTGTCGGCGAGTTGATCCTAACGTTTCGAGGGACTGTGGTAACTTCAGCTTCAAAGTCAGTCCAATAAGCATCAAAAGGATCTTCCGAAACGTCGGGAACTATTCGCCCAACATAGCCTCATATTCCACAAGACTCGAGTCCCCACCACACCCACTGATATCTCGCTTCACTATGTCCGTCCGTCCGTCCGTCCACAAATGACAATCAAGAACTCCGTCTGAAGTTAATGAATTCAGATATTATCGACGCTTCCCAGATTCAGCTGACACCAAGCAGAGCATTTTGGCGGACCCAGTGATGAAGTGCTCACCTGTTGCCACGTATCAGCAGTAGCCTACAAGAGGCTCAGCACTGCGAGCCAGCAGCAGTTCTTACAGTTTAAGGTCACCGCCATTTCGTTGTGTCATTCTGAGCTGTCAGGCTGCCGTCGTCTCAAAGTCTTGCATATTTGCCAAGACGCAATTTTTTAAAATCCCTTTGACATTAAATCGCACACAAACAGTTCCGCGTGATGGTAGGAACAGCTCGTTGCTGCGGTCGTCTTAGCCACAGTTTCGCTGCCAGTCTGAAGGCACACATTGCGTCAGTCCTTGTACTGACTGGACTACGGCCGTCACCATCTTGCGTTCATTTCCGACATCAGCAGCAAGACTTTTTGTATACTCTGGGGCCCAACCAACCAGTTCAATGGGTATCAGGGGCTCTTTCTCCTGCTCAAGCGTCTAACCCTTGAAGCTGACCACTCAGCTTCATCTAGTGCCGAGGTGAGGAATGAGTGGAGCTGTACCTCCAGTCTCCAAGATTCCGTGATGGCGTGACCAACCACAACATTTTTCCCTTTGCACAGGAGGTTCAGTGGGCCCAACAGTCAGCAGGCTACGCCGTGAAGACACAGCTGTCCGTCTCTGTCACTCCACAAATCGAACCTCACTTCCAAGGTAGTCCGTTCCATAGCCATGCCGGTCGCCTAGTATGCTTCCAGGGTTTCGTTCCGCTTCTAAATACACTTTATTAATTCAATATCCAAGGTCAGAATTAACGACAAACCGTGAGAATAGGAACGTGTGAATCAGCAGGGAGCAAATTCAATGGCTGAAGTTCAATGTCACTGCGGTTCCAATGCTTCCCGTATGGCGACCCATAAACGTAAAGTATGAAGTTGTGCTGCGCGCGCCATGAAGGCATATGGTGGAGCGGAGGTACAGCTCCACTCGGTTTTAACCTCAGAACCAGATGCATGTGAGTCGTCAGCTTCACACCCCGGCTGCCTTAACACGGGGTGCCCATTTACGAACTGTTATTTTTGCGTTATAATCTTTTCGAAAACTGAAGGGTTTCGAACTTCGTGACCTCAATTTTAAGGACTTCGACCTTTCGCCATCAACAATTTTAATAACACTGTTTCGTGGTGACTGGTTCCAACGAATCAGGATGAGACCATGTGGCTGGCAAATCGCCTCCCCAACTCTGTTAGCGCTGTGCAGTCAAAGTCCGGTCAGCCGAGTGCTTTACGAACCGTGACAGTAGCTCGATAATGCAGTATTCGTAAGTTTCTGCAAAGAACCAAGCGTTGTACTCTGAAACATAACCGTTCTATCGGCCCAAATAATCACCAACCTGCAGACTATCCTGCACAGGCAGTCTAATGGCCGATAAAAAGACAAAAGTTAAGTTTCCCTCTACATGCCATAAAGGCATACAAGGGGAGTGGTGGTATAGCACCACTCATTCCTAAACTCGGATCTAGATGGAGATGAGTAGTTAACGCCACGTTCCGGCCGCTTTACCCCGGAGAAGAAATACAATACCCACTGAACAGGAGGCTGGGTGTGCCCCAGAGCCGGCCTGGATGTTTCGGAGGAGAGAAAAATCTCTTGCCTGTACCGGGATTCGAACCCGGACCGTCCAGTCTAACAGCTAATGCATCTCGAAAACGTGACGCACCGACCGGTGTGGGACAGGGTGCGTCACAACACACAGACCGGGCACTACAGACGCGGCTCCTTAATCCTACAGCTCAGTCAGAAGAGGGTGGTTAACCGGGAACCGGGATTCGACTCCCCTCCCACAGGTACAGGAGCAGCTGCAGATGTGTGAACTCGAGTGTTCACACCCATGTAATGTCGAGGTGCATGGAGCTACACCTCCACTCCGGCCTGCGCCTTCAGCGCACAAACGTTCCGTACATTAGCAGCGCACACAGTGCCAGTCTGCACTTGCACCAGCTCATATTTTTGTACGGCCCTCTCACTGTTCGTGTTAGGCTTAAAGCAGGCGGCGTGGCGCAGTGAAAGACACGTAACAGTGCAGTAATGTCACAAATTCAATACTTACACAATATTTGGATTTTTTTTAGTGAAATGGCAAGATGTTCCTAGCGGTGTGTTGAGCGCAATGACATACGGTACTGTGCCTGTCACAACGCGCTGCTCGTGTCCTTTGACCACAGTCGCCGCTCGGACTGCACACTGCGGCGCGTAACAGTCCCGAATTAAGGCAGCACAAAGTGCAGATATAAATGACTGTACTGACCACCATTCGTCATGTACCGAGCTCAACTCCCGACCCACAAACAGTCTCTCCTGTCGGTTTTCTCCTCTCCAAACAAATGATGCTGTCTTGTACACCATGTATTTGAAACTTCGGGGTCGCGACCCATAACTGGGTCTCTTGCAATACATCAGTTCAGTTTCCTAAATTAAGAGGGGCCCAGCCAAGTAAGTTTGCACGTCCGCCGTGTTGTTATTCCTCGTTGTAGGAAGTTAAAAATTACGAAGAGAAGTATTTTGGGACTGAATGTAGTGTCGCTGAGCGAGAAGTTCCCGACATTTAAAAAATCGTAGTGCCTTCGAAACGTCGCTATTGACCAATCGATACAGCGTCTTCAACAACACTGACATGACAACCTAAAATCTCGCATCACAAATACAGTGTTCGAGGGTCTTCCAGTGGCAGGTGTTTATACCGAGATTCGTGAAGAACAGGTGGCTATATGAGAAGTCGATATGGGACACACACGCACACCAACGCGCGCACGCAGCTAGGTAAACTTGTAGTCCTATACGAGACCGAGGTGTTGCTGAGGATTCGGGTGTCCTGACGTGAGGCAGTGTCGTTGGACAATGTATTCCGAAGTTCTGACGGACACTGCAGTCCATACAGTCCATACGTTCCTTCGAAATGTCGGGCAACACTAACCCAGCGACCCAGCGTCACATCCCTAGGGAACTGAATCCCTTTAGACATCTATGTTCCTCTTTAGGAAGAAAAGTAGAACACAAAAGGAACAGACATCTGAGACAGCTCAGTACGGCGGTACGCCATGTCCAGCACAGCCTTCATGACGCACTTTGCATTCGGACGACAACAACAGAACAGCAAAACATCTGTGACCTTCCGACGACTTCCTGAATTGAAATTAGTTTCTGCCGAACAGTTGGCAACACAAATTCATTAAATCACCAGCATGGCATGACGTGAGCCTTCAAGGTCATGCGGGCTCATGACAATGTTGGCTGCCATTACCGACAGCAGACATGCACACTGTGACCAAACTGTACGGTGCGCACACCGCGGAGAAAGTACTAGACTGCCGCTGTTGGAAATGGCTGGATTGTATATGTGATCGAAACGGCTGGAGTGTGAGGAACGCCATATGTCTTGACAGCTGACCTGGCCGAGTTAGGCAACCGGAAGTTAATGTTGTGCAGGGAATCGCGACACTGGGCTGTATCCTCAGTCACAGAACTCCAATCCATGCCCTGTTTGCTATCAATTATATTATCTTTCAACTTTAGCTTAAATCTACCAAATGGTCTGCTACCTTAAAGTCTTCGCAGAACTGTTCCTGCCAATAACACGTTAACTCTTCTATTTACTAACAGCAACAGCAGAGCCCGATAACCCTACCTGCTTATATGAATAACGAAATGTACAGACGGCAAGTTTGCATGCTGGTCGTGGCCTATTTAAGCGGATGTTCCTGCATTTCTCTGCAAAAACGATTAAAATCAACACAAAAACGTGTCACCAGCTGTCAACCAGAACCCCAGACTGCGCAGTCATACGAACCTTGATGCCACGACTAAAAGGTAAATTACGTTTGATTCCAACATTTAATGTGCTTGGCTTGTGACGCCGTGTAGTTTCGAAGGAACTTGCGGGGTCTCCAGAACACAGTCCTAGACAGACGGTTACCACTGAGGAGGAACCTGTTGCCAGAACTGGCTGCACTGGAACCTCGGTAACCCACCAGACCACACGGTGACGTACGTATAGAAAGACTTACAGTATATTCTCGAATCTAATCCGCACCCGAATCTAATCCGCACTAGTTTTTGCCGATTTCTTCAACGAAAAAAAAAAGTTAGTTCGCGGTTCTAATCCGCACATTTCCTTCAACCGTCCCTTGCCTACAAGGCAGACTGATTCAGTTATGAGTGATGACGGCGAGTTTGATGAATAATAAATAATAAATATTATATATTATATAATATTATAAATAATAAATAAAATAATAAATTATTTTATTGTATAGTTCTTACGGCACGTACAGCGGCTCTATCATTTTTCCAAAATCCAGCTCACGACCGCGAATCTAATCCGCATGTGATTTTTTAGCCCTATGAAACTGTAAAAAGGGTGCGGATTAGATTGGAGAATATACGGTATGTCAGCAGAGTGGGCCAGTCCTGGGGGCCATTAATGGCAGCAAGCGAAACAGCAGCAGTGCGGGCCACGTGGCTAAACCACCCAGACTGCTGCGAACAAAATGGTACTTTCAGACGTGCTCCACTAGTTGGCACTCCTGCGGGTTCCAGGGGTCCGGGGTTCAAATTTATGGCGTTGTGACGGTTGGAGGTAAAAGACTAAGATTTGCGTGAGTAATTTTTAGAGACCCAGTCCGTACCGCGCAGTAAACACACCCCGTCTCTGTTATACAAACCAATCAGTTAATGCTGTATAGTGAAATAATCGCTGTTTGTTCTCGACACCGGGACTGTCAGTAGAAGGGTGACTGAATCTGACCTGTATTAGTTGTTGGTGGGTTTTATTGAAGTTTAAACACAGAGCAGCTGTAGTTTTGCTGATAGCTGCTAACGTCGCAGTAAATTCTGGCGCACAGGGAGCTTTAGCTGGCCGACGTCACGTGACTAAATATTCATTTCACTTTCAGCGGTGTGACTCGCGCCGGAAACTGAACGGATTCAGATCGACACGCCATACAGCGCTTCCACGTCACGCAACCAGTGATGCGCGTTGCGTCTCACACGTGAACACAGCGGTATCGCCCTGTAGACACACGCGTGGTAATTGCTGGGACAGACAGACAAGGCGGTCCTGTGACGGGAATCTACAGGCCTGCGTCACAATCGACGAAATCTGTGGACAGATTCCTTGCGAGGCGAACGGTTCCTCAGTCACCCGTTGTTTATGGAACGAGACGGTTCATTACCGTGCTATCAGTAGCCCGCCACTTGTTCCTGTTCTGAGCCAAAAGAATCCAGTTCACATCTCCACATCCTGTAGCTTTAAGATCCATTTTGAAATGACACTGCCATCTGCTTCTAAGTTGTGTTAGTGGTTTTTTTCGTCGGCGTATCCAAACAAAACCTTGTATATGTATTTCTCCTCCCCACACCTACAACATGCCACGACCATCTCAACCACCTTCATTTGATCACAGGAATAATATCGGGCGACTTAGCAAATCGTCGTAGCTCGACGTATCTGGCACTGTGACTGCCATCGGACATCAGCACAACCGAACGGTTCAACTGTCACTGCCAGTACGACAGTTCGACACAGGATCGGGAACTGGGCGACGCAGGGAAGAAAACGTAGTAGTGTTGGATAGCAATCAGCAACACATTTCGTCAGGAAACACAAACACATCATGATGCAAACACGAAAATGAACAACAGACATTTTAGGAAGTGCAAAACGACTTGGTTCGTAGAGCAGTATGTTGGCGCACACAACTGATGTGGCGCCAGTGTAGATACAACCTCACAAGCTCGTGCAATTGCGGTGTTACTGTAAGCGGACATTATTATGAATTCGCGCAGTACGACAGTGCGTCGCCTTGAATGGTGTACACTTCGTACCAACTTCACACGCTTCGAAGTTTGAGAGGACGAAGGGACAGACAGAAGACGGCGTGGTGAGTTCATTAGCACATCTTCTATCCGTTAAGTATGGAGGTTAGGCTAATAAATAAGTACTTGTGCGAGGTTTGGTTAGGTTTGAACAGCGCTGTGTTGCAGACTATATACTTCTCGAACACTGCACTGCGTTAATAAATTTTACCTTCCTTGTGTTTCGATGAAACGTAAAGCCTTCATCTTCAAGGGCTTGGAGGTACTCTACACTTGAAACGATGGGAATCTGTAACACAGTAACAGCGGAACGTCATCGGAAAACTAAGGAAGACTGTAATGGAACTAGTAAGGGAACAGATGGTCAGAGACGACCTCAGTAACTCGTCAGGACTGTAAAGAACGCGTTTCAGAGCTTTGTATGCTCCGTGCTTAGAAGAGAGATAACAACTTAAAGACCAAGTGAAAGTTCTTTTCTACCCAACGCTCCCCGATTGATTTCCGGAAGGTTCCTGGTTTCGCCTGTTTGTCATTCTGGTAAGAGCAACGTGTAGGTGAGGATGAGTATGGAGCGTCGGCGGAATGATACTGACAGGGGAAAACTGAAGTACTGGAGAAAAACCAGTCCAACTGCCACTTTGAGCACCGCAAATTGAACACAGACTGACCTGGAATCGGACCCAGGTCTTCGCAGTGGTAAAAGGCGGGCGAATAACCGGCTGAACCATGACACGGCCTAAGGCCTGGAGTCGAGATAACGTGCATTATATTTAAACACCCAGTCCGTACCGCGCAGTAAACAGACTCTCTCTCGGTTATACAAACCAGTCAGTTGAAATAATCGCTGTTTGCTCTGTGATCCACACAAAACACAAAATACACTGTGTGGGCAGAACGTAGAATTTTTTAATGTTAAACCCCGCGGTACATATAGTGACCAGTGGGCCTAACTGGGTTAATATTTCGTCTCTCAGAAGTTCCGAACTGCTGGCCTGTGAAATGCCACTTCCGCACTGTGACTATATGACCAGCAGCGTCACCACAGACAGCTGACTCTAATTGTCCTCATCAACAGCAATAATGCAGTACGGCCGTAAGGTCAAACATTCAGCTACCGAATGCTCAGAAAATGAGTCGCCTCTGAAAGAGATTCATGTAGACCAGGTACGCCGTGACGTAGCTGAACAACACTATACGGCTTCACGGCCCGGCGTTCCCCAAGTCGACTTTCACAGAACTCACCAAAGATCCACATCATTACTCACAGATCGTTTTACGCCGAATTTCATCCAAATTAACCACAAATGTGGAAAGTACGCACAGAACAACATGGCGGCCTGCGTCAAGTACGGCGTTCACTGCTCCGGTTTGCACGAAACTCAGAGTTAGGTGGAGACAGCCTGTACCGGACTGTATCTCAGTCGGACGAAAAGTGTATAACATACGGGCAAACGTTCCTTTACTGCAATAACCAAAGCACAGTGGCCGCTGTACCAATCGGCACAAAACTCACAAATGGCTGACGGTATTTTGTGGATATCGACGGTGCCAAATTTCGCCCAAATCCGTCAAGGAGTATGGAAAGTGCGAGCAGAAACTGATTGATTGCATTACGTGAGACATGTCCTTGAGCCGATTGACGCTTGTTCGACAACATTTTGTACAGAAAGCCTCTGCTGAATTGTATGATGCCTCAAAAATGATTTACACGCTGACAGTTGGTCACGGAGAGACGGAAGGACATTGTTTCCACATAAGGAACGCGTAACAAGCCAAACGATATACGCACGTCAGATACACAATTGTGCGACGGTTTATACTGAGTAAATGGAAAGTAATATCAGATTCCATTTCGATTTGCAATAATCCAATTCTGACATTTAACCTAGTAAAACGTATTGTTAACTGCATGTACCGCCTGCATGTACCCACAGGTTACATTAATGTTCTGGTGCATGTTGCTCAGGATAAACAGCTATTGCTGCCCCAAACATAACGAAGGATCGGTCAGTTCACCAGAAGCAGCGCAGTTCTTCCTTTCAAACTGTTTACAAATATCTCAGGTTACCTCAGCGGCGTGCTGAGGATTCAAGTCTTCTGGGCTGTTACGCTGCAGTCGACACGGCGTAACATCTCAGAAGATTCGGATCTGTAATCTGATAGTAGTCACCGACGGCAGTTTGTCGCCCTATTCACAGTCACAAGTCTCCCTCCCTACACCCAGCCCAGTGAATCTTACCAGCACCCTCACACCCCATCTACGTCTAGGTTTTTCAAGTCGTCTGTTGTTCTGCTGTTCATAATACGGGACTTAAAACTCTGGCAGTAAGTTCGTAAATCCTAAGACACTTAAAACTAAATCTGCCCCTGTACAAGACACGAAGTCATATGGGGATTGGTGGTAAAGCTCCACCCTTTATTAAGCTCGGCACTAGAAAGAGCAATCAGCCTCATGCCCCGGCCGCTTTATCCCGAAGGAAAGAGGCCTCGGTAGGCACTGAATGAGGAACTGCGTGGTACGAGGATTTAAATCGAAGCGTTCTAAAGCAGAGCTGGAAAAGGCACAGGACTGTCTGACGTCTCTAACTACTCGTATCGTATTTCAGTGTGACTGTTCAGAAAGTAACAGAATTATAATAAAACATTCAGTCCGTACCGCGCAGTAAACACACTCCGTCTCTGTTGTACAAACCAGCCAGTTAATACTGTATAGGGAAATAATCGCTGTTTGTTCTGAGATCCACACAAAACACATAAATACACTGTGTGGGCAGAACGAGTTCTTGTGATCACAGTAATGAACTCTCAGATCCCGTAAATTATGGGTAATTCTTGACTGGCTGAGGCTGTTTGACCCTTGAAGATGAAGGAACCGCTGACCCTAAGAACAGGGCCACTTCTCAGAATAAAGAGAACGAAGCAGTTACACACAGCGAATGGAGTTAGGCGACTTTACTTTCCAAGAAAGATGTGATTTTTGTGAAGGCCGCGTGCTGTAGCCGTGACGACATAAATACACGTTGCAGGGAAATATCTAGAAACTTCCTGGAAGTAACAAAGAGCAGCATCAAAATGGTGGGCTGTGGGCAGGAAGAATACACGCTCTTACGTAACGTGCATTGTTTGTGGGCTACACGCGATGGCCTTGTGATCAACACAATGGGTCAAAAGTCTGGGCATCCCCACAATTTGACTTCATAATTTTGCATATCACCGAATGAAGCGGTGCCGGGTCCAAATGTCGGTTCAAGGACCTACTGTCCTGGCTAGGATCATTAGTTTATCTCACAATTGTTTACTGCCGGCTTGCTTGCCGATTAACGTAGCCCACTCAGCCTTGTATCTCAAGTCAGGCCACGACCACTTCCTTCCACACTCTTTCAATTGATTATTCACTAAACATCCGACAATTCAACGACAGGCATTTAATGACCCACTGACATCGTAATTAAAATACCAAGAAGCATCAAGGTTCATGAAGCAGCGTCCGTCTTGAGAAGCTATTAATTCCCCAATCAGGAAGAATGCCTCCGACGATTCATTACCTCGCTCTCAACAGCCTCTCAATTCCGAAATCCGTGTAACATTTATGAACATGATATCTGTTACCTTCAGGAGTCGTTGGGTCCGCGCTTAACCATTCAAGTGAGTATAACCCCTTGTCGACCTTCCGCGACAGCTCATGCAGTATATTCGCAGCTGTAGTAATGAATGTTGGCGCTGGGGTGTATAAGCAGGTGGCAAGAGAGTAGGCACTGAGCACAAACGACGAACCGTTTTCTACCTGTGCTTATTGAGGAGCTGTGAATGTACTTCCAACCGAGCAAATGTCTTTCAGAGAGTTCTATCGTTGCTACTCTATAGGGAATGCGAGCCGGACTTAACTTCTTCTCTCATATCTAAAAGAACACTTCCCCAGGTTTGCAGTCACAGAGCGTAGCCCAGGAAGGTAGGCAGTCCAGACAGCAACTAGTCCGGCAATTACTGTACCTTCCATTTGTGGAAGCCCTCTCGAATTGGACGTTGTGGGTACCGTCGGCCGTACAGTTAAAGGCGAATGGCGTGTTGAAACCAGAAGGGACCCTGCAGCGTTTCGTAGGAGATGATGAGTCACGAGGAATTCTCAAAATAGTACGAGAGAGACAGGAAAAAGGAAAATAACGATGGAAATGATGCAAAAAACAAAGTAGTAAATACGAGGTTTGGCCAAGGTCGCAAGCTACATTTGTATCTTGTCATATGAAAGCTACAAACTGTGGCCGCAGCCAACTAACACACTTCGTGTTGAAACGTCAGCTCTCTGTACTCTCTGCCAGTCTTTCAAAGTCCCACAGACCGGTTAATATGACTAAGTATTCTCGTGGCTTTCCTCACTGCCCGCACTCAAATGCTGAGACATAACCCCAAAATATGCCACTGCCATGTACTTCCAAATCCTTGCCCATTTATTATTCAGAGACTATCCTGTTACACGATGCTACATATTCTGTGCTACTTACAGCGTCGTTAATAAACAACGATAGCAGCTTTGTAACTCCATGTAATTCACCGTATTTAATGGAAGGCGAAGGTTCATTGCAGCCTGCACAACAGCCGGCCACTGGTCCGTATGCTCTGCCAGATTACTCAGGTCTATTTTGTCACAACCATTTACCCTTAAGGTCAATTTTAGTAATACCTTCCCACCTTATGCGTTGATACCGAAACGGACTTCCGTATCAGGCTTGCCGACTATACATTTTACAAATTTCATTTCTCACCCGAAATTAATAAGATCTGTTCTTGAGCCTTAAAATTCCGCCCATCGACGAGTTACTTCAAAGGAAAACAGTTCTGACATGACGAGGCGAAAGTCCAAAGGGTAAAACATCTAAGACAATAAATATGTCTCCAGTATTTGGTGTATTCTTCGCGCAAATATTGTGATCATTGTTCTGGTGATTAAATGGAAAAGGAGAGGGTCTGTCTGTCTGTTATTCTTGGTTCCTGCTGGATATCTACGATTGAGATGACCAAATTAAAATTATTCTAAAGCAAACTCAGATGTTAATTGTTGATCAGCCCAGGTAGAACCATCTTTCTCAAATTGCCAACACACAGCCGAAAGCACTGCCAAAATAAGTGCGTGCAAATTACGAAGACAAACACATCTGGCGAAGGTAATCACGGAAATGAAGAATCATGTCAACGAATTCACATTAATAACACAATAAATATAATTCATAATGAGCCATGCTGCGCAATATTGTGTAAAAATGGAGTCTGTCTGAGAAGAGAAGCGTGGGTTATGGAACCAAGTGGAAATCACACACGTACACTCATGACGGCGCTTTTCCAGCTTCTTCTCCTCTCGTACCAATATGAATTTGAAAATATTTATAACAGACAATGTCTACTTGGAGGATCGCAGTCTTCTGGGAGGTTTCCCTGCTTAGCGGATCTTCAAACCCGCCAACAAGCGAAACGACAACCTCAAATTTTGCAATTTGTACTTTTCCAATTTAATGTATTGTTCAGTTCACAGCACTTCAACGTACTGCTGAAATTGCAATATGACATAAGTAATAGATCATTAAATAAACGTAAAACATAAAGCGTATCGATACTTTGCGATCAGTTTATTGTCTGGCTACTAGTTTCGACCTCGAATATCGGTCATCATCAGGCCGATTGTGCACGAACAGGAATATAAACAAAAATTGTATCGTGCGGTAGGACATCGCATCTTACTGCGTTAAAATACGTAGAAAAAGTACATACAGTGTATAAATGTAAAGTAAATTATTGTTCTTTTGCAGTCGGCCTGATGATGACCGGTATGCGAAACATTAAACTGATCGCCAGCAGCGAGCTGTGAATGACAGGAAGTAACGATACGCACTGCATATGTTACACCAACAGTGACGGTCCGTACAAAGAAAACCCAACACATGTTCATGCGTCTTCCATGTTAGGCACTGACGCCAGCTTGTTTTAATTACATCAGTGGCAAGGCCGAAACTGTATTCCGTCCTTGCTGACGTCACACCAGAATTCCGAATGAGTCTTCCCTAGCAAATGGTCTAACCAGCGGTCTGTCATTTCAGTGCGAAACGGCTCAATTTTCACCTCTCCTTTCCTAATTTAAAACGTATCCATTCCGAGTTGCATTAACTCAAAAAAATTACAATGCGCTAAATTCCGAGTTAAAACAGTTCAGACTACACTTGCATTCCAGCTGCGAAATGTACGACTAACAAAATTCAAAGACGCTAGCGAACTGCTGCGCATTTATCGGCGCTTAACTGCAGCAATGCAAGCGCAAAAACTGACTGATGTCAACAAATCAGCATGACATAAACAACCTCGCGCATGCACGCACACACACACACACACACACACACCGATATACGACAACTACAGTGCAAGTACCATCTGATATGGTACGGTTATAGGCAGCTTCAGGAGAGCTACAGGCTGTGTGCTGATGGCACGTACAGTAGCGGGGGTTCGGTTCGTAGAGGTGGACTTTCCTGATAATGGTGGTGGTGGACGCCACCGAAACATGTTGGAATGGTTTTATTATGTGAAACGATGGAATGCAGTTTTTTTTAAAATCGTTACATGGAACAATTCTTAGACAAACAACTTGATAGATATGCACCATTGTGTGTGGTCATGTGCGAACAGCGAAACAGTATATATATATTTAATACATGTTTTTCTTCACATTTCAACACATTTACAACATTTTAATGCAAATACATTTCTAAAGCTTAAATTTTGGAAAATATATATATATAAATATATATAAAAATATAAATAAAAAAAAAAAAAAAAA
>Ga0123352_10004096_pt1 | contig 21368 bp, 12 predicted proteins | sample TergutLab28metaG_FD_89700 | JGI IMG/M metagenome (GOLD analysis project Ga0123352, IMG submission 89700) | Labiotermes labralis P1 segment gut microbial communities from Petit-Saut dam, French Guiana - Lab288 P1 | ecosystem: Host-associated > Arthropoda: Insects > Digestive system > Gut ...
GAAGTCAGGATGCGGACCGTGCCCCGTCTTTGAGAGGAATACCCTAGCATTTGCCTTACAACCGAGGGAAAGCACGGAAAACCTCGGTCAGGGTAGTAGTCCATGCTAAACACATTACATACAATGCGAAGAATGCAAGGTAAAATCAATGTAAAAATTGAAAGCCCCGAAAATTTATTAAAAATAAATATTTTTGTTTTAGTTTTAAAATATTTATTAATAACAATTCTAAGGAATTCAAAATCTAAATATTTCTTATGTCAACTCTTTCGATACTTAATAAGAATATTAATAAGATAACAATACAGTTTGCGTGGTGCATGCCACGGGCCTTTTATGAAAGGTCCCGAATTTGTTGTTACTTCATAAAAATGGGATGTTAATTCATTGTAGGGTAATTACATTGGAAATGAAAAAAGTTCTTGCAGATTCATACATATGTTAACGACTTTCCAGTTTTACGATAGAATGAGAATCTTGAAATTTGATCAGTAAGAAATTAACAGATAAGAATACAAAATAAGAATGGAAAGTCGTTAGAATTTAGATGAATCTGCAAGAATTTTATTCCATCTACATTCTGAATCTTCTACACTAAAGTCATATCCAGTTTTTATAAAAAAAGTAACAAATTCTGAACTTTCCATAAAAGGCCGGTGACTTGCACCACACAAAGTATACTGTTGGCGTCTTAATACAAGTATTCATATTCTACACAGTTGACAAACTGCATATTTATTTTCTAATTTCTTGGAATTGGTATAAATAATTATTTTTAGAGTATTATACACCAAAATCGTTATTTTTAACATATCTTCGGGGCTTCTGTATTTTTATACTCTTTTTAAGTTGCATTTTTGGAACACGTTTTTAATGTACCTTATTCCAAAAGAAATCCTCTGCTTAATGTTTTTAAGTATCTGTAGACATTCACTTTCTTGTATTATTTTGACCTAATGATGGCCCAAGCTTAGGTCCGAAAATAGTCGCCATTTAATAAATGTATTCATAAAAAATGTGTTGGATGTAACTGGAAATTCTTTTAGACCTATGTAACACCATTCTACACTGCGTAAAATTCCAAAAGGACGCAGACCTCATTTACCCGCGTAGAAAGCTTGGGACAACGCGAGATTATTGTGAGTTATAATGTCTTATGTGCACTAAAGAAGAGAATTATTGATTGTGGAGGAGATTGCACCTGTAACTTTGCCGCATGTTTCAAGTGGAGACATTTTGGATTGATATTGATGAAATTGGTTACTAAGTCTCCTTGTAAGTAACCGTAGGTTCAGATTTTCATAATACTGCTGAGAATAAGAATACACTTTGTATTTTAATTTTAAAATGTCAAGGTAACTTAATCCCTGCGCATGCCAAAAGAGCACATTGGCTCCAGTTATTCTTAAGTATGGCGCTAGATATGTGTAAGTGGTCAAGTTTCTTTCCAGGTCGATTTACTCTCGAAAGAAGAGCCAAAAGTGAGCACTGAATAGGGGGCTGGTGGGCCCTGACCAGATCCATAAGTTTTGGAGACGATAAAATTCTATTGCCTTTGCCTCAATTCGTACTGCCCTGAGCGTAGTTACCGTAGCGACTGTTCTGTCCCGATTCCTACGAATAGTATTGCATTTAGTATTGAAAAAATTGACATTTTTAATGCCGCTGCATTCAAGTTATTAGCTGGAAAATCTACCAGGAGTAATTTATTCCTCTATTTCGCCAAACTGTCTTTACTTTTCATTCAACAATACAAAACACCAAATCGAAACAGTCAGTCTTTAATACAGCTTCTCTTCTATTCAGCGTGTTCATTTGAATAATCTATCTCAAAAACGAAATTACCTTTTTTTTGACTTACTTTTTCTGTGTGCCACCATTTACGAAACGCGACAAAACTATCCACAGTTTTTTACGGAAATATTAAATACTCGGCAAAATTCTCGGCAGAATTTATTGCTTCCATCAATTCTTTCGAATACTGGTCACAGTAAAGTGCATATTCTCGTTCATTGTGCATTTCTGATGTTAATTTGTCGTAATTTAGATCGTGGTAGGTGAAAAAATGATTAATTCTATACATTAGTGAAAATAATAAATACTATTTGCTATACAATCTAATATTTAAAAAGAGCTACTTTTCCTATCGCTATACTTTACAATAACCTTAAGTCGCGTGACATGCGGGAAGTATATAATCCCTGGATACAACAACCAGTCGTGAAAAGAAACTTTACAGTTCCATACGCTGAGAAACAAAAAACAATAGAACGCACGAAGGTAAGACACGAAATGCCGTATTTAGACAAAGAAATGTTTGTAAATAGACATAGTTAATTTAATGTAAAGCTTTGAAATAAGTGAATGTAGCTTACTGGTAAAGTTAAAGGTAAAAGTAAAGGTAAAGTTCACCCTAGAACAGGCCACGAAGGCCCAGAAGGGGAGTAGAGGTATTGCTCCACTCCTTCTTTAACCTCGGCGTTAGATGTGGGTGGGTGATCAACGCCACGCCCTGACCACTTTACCCCTAAGAAAGGGAACCGGTGCCCTTCGTACAAGAGGTTGGGTGGGCCCCAGGGCCGGTCTCGGGTGCGGAAACTCTCGCGCCCCCCCACCGGGACTCGATTCCCGAACCGTAGCCTACTGGTAGGTTTATAAATTAAAACATTTACAGCTGGTAGGGTAGGCTCTATTTGTGCATTTATATAAAAATTAGTACTAACGGTGAAAAAACCAAGAATATTCAAAACTCTTGATCAGAACTAACAGTTTAAAGTATTTTCCAATCGGCTAATTTATTCTCTGTCCAAAATAAAAATTCACGAGGGTCGTTTGCTTTCCTCTTATGCAGAAAATATTTTCCTGGTTTCGTATAAAGGGATGTGTGAAGGAGAGAAAAATAATTTGAAGTGTACAGAAAAAAGATAGAAATCAAAGAGGCAAAGCATGGAATGAAGCAAAGAACCTCCCATTTTCTGGAAGCTACAGCACTTTAGTTGACATATTGGAGAGCTATTGACATAGAGAGTTTACCCATTCCACTAGAAACCTTTCCTTCAAGTCCGCTCTTCCCACACCATACACCCACCCCACGAAAGTGGAAGAAAAATGTAATTTTTCATCACAAGGCAACACCATCAACCGCACTGCAAGTCTTTACTTCGCTTTTCTCATCCACCTGGCATTTCGAATGTTGAAGCCTTGACTACAAGATGACTTTGAACTTAAATACGCCAGTAGATGTTTCTATTGAACACTTCGAAATCATGGCTGATAGAGAGTTCAAATAATAACAAATTCTAACCGAAATAATTGTACGTGTTCATGCAGTTCCGGCATTTTTTTTTTAGAAAGATAAAATTGACCTTTCTACTTTCCATCAACACAGCACCGCTGAGGCCAAATTATCGGAGCCGAGACTTACAAAGTAGATGGAATTGAGTGTTTAGCTTCGTTCTTCAGTAGCTTTCATTTAAAAGCTCATTACAGTCTGAAAGGACGAAGACACGACTTCTGCGGTCGGTCGTGTTTACTGCAGATTCAGCAAACACCCGAAAAGCAGCAGCCGGGCTAAGGGCTGGAAAAAGCGAGGAAACGAATTTATATCACAAACAGGGGTAAGTATTAGCACACAAAGTTCATACAGGCTGTGGGGTCCATCACACCTCCTCTCCACTAGATGTCTGCGGCCGTTTAATTGGATGTAACTAGTCGCTTCCAAATCATCAATTCTAATGCGTGGTACTAGACTCATATCTACTGAGAGATTTGTTTGCAGAGTGTGTCCTAAGCACAAGAACATTTGGACTGTGTAATAAGTAATGTATTTTTTGTGCTTGAGCACGACAAATAAATAGAAGCAACGTTCTATGTGTACCTAATAACGGAACGCTACGAAGTTTTATAGGAATGATGGCGTTTAGCTCTACAGATTATGGGGAGAGAAGCAGGTAGCTAGATTCACGATCTGAGTGCTTCCATTAATAAACAATGAGAAGGAAACTGGAGGGCTCCAGAGATGGTCTGGACATAATATAGAGATAAAAACACTTGATCTTCCAGACTGTCTGACTGAATTTCTGTGTCACATGGAGATAAAAATAGAAATTTAAAGTATGTGTAAAATTTCGACACATAAATGTAGGTGTTGTTGAAAATCGTACATGTCCAATTTATTTCAAGCACGAGATTTGTCCTGAACAAGTACATTCAGTCTTTGATTACCAGCTGAAAGGGCTTCTTTGTGTACTTCCACATTACAAGTCTATTGAGCCAGTGTCCAATTCGATTCCTGTCATTGGACTCTAATCGATTTGCTACGTACTAATGGGTGACCAACAAATTCAAGCCTAATTTAATACAAGCCGAACAAAAGTAAATGACATCGTTCACTTTTCTTGCTTCCTCTTATTTTTCCCAATTTTCCATGATCGTTTGTATAAAACATGACGTTCGCTTGTGGGATAAATATTATAAAGAGCAGAGCGCAGTATAGACAAATTTGTCTTTGCGGTTACTCCAATAACGTGCCATGAAACACATAGAGGTATGGATACGGGCATTGTCAAACTCCGTAATAAATAGTGTGGTGAGAACCTTTGTTTCTTTGCTTTAGAGAAAAGAGACCCTAGTGTCCAGTGAATGGTAGTCTGGGTGAGCCCCAGTGCCAATTACTAAGTAAATTGGAGTTTGACATTTTATATGAAGGTACTTCGGGCAAATGGCGGTCTAGTATAACTGTAGTTTTCGTAACTTCGGCGCTGAAGAGGGTAATTGATAATCGTCATTCCTCTGCCATTTCACACCCCGGGAGCACCAGATGGTTCACTCTGTTGCTACTCTCTATGTCTACTTCTCTACCGCGAAGTTTTGCAGGAGAGAAACAATAATTGTTCCTGCCGAAATTCGAACAACTGTTTGGTATTCCAACCTGTACAACAAACTCATATAGACAGGACAGTACACAATACATATTGGAGCATAATTTCTTCTGTCTCCCCGAAGGTCGAGTTCAGTACCCGTAGATTGCAAGTGAGAGTTTTGGTAGAAAACGTGGCGCAGGGACAAGTTTTACAGCGAGTAGTTTGGCGTCCACTGCCAGAGTGATCTTACCAATTCTAAATTAACTAATTAATTAATTCATTCATTAATGTATCACCAAAACATAGACCAGTCTTAGAAAATTGCAAAATCGTTTATGGCATATTAGGGCCTATTTTCCTTCATGTTCTTGCATTCTTTTTGTTAAACTATTAGTTTTAAATTTATGTGCACCTTACATTCATGGGGCTTGAGTTACTGGCACACTGATACATGTTATGTAACTCAGTATTGCATATCAGCCACGCACCTACTGTCAAACTGTTTGTCTTCAGATCGCAGGCATCTACGTGCGGAAATCTAGATAAACTGTAGCTGAAAACGTGCTTAATGAGGCCACTTACTGCTGAGACTTTGTGTAAGCATCAAGGCTAAAAACTCCTACACATATCACTACGTAATACCAACAAAAGCACTAAATGTTAAAAGTATATATATATATTTTTTTCACACATAATCCATCAACAAGCAATTGTTATGATAAACAACACGACGTGCTGGGTACCGTCAGAAAAGGGCAGTACTACTAATATGAACAAATGTAAAATTTGTCAAACTAGGAAATTCCCATCACATGAATCAGCTCTGCATTTACTTCTACAACGACACTTATAATGCCTACAACACCAGTTATATAGCGACTGACTAAGGGCTGGACAGTCTGGGATCGAATCCCGGTGGTGACGAGATTTTCCGCCCCTTCAGACCGGCCATGGGGCCCACCCAGCCTCCTGTACAATGGGTACCGGATCTTTCCCGGGGGTAAAGTGAGGCCGGGGCGTGCTGCTGACCACTCACCCCCTTCTAGTGCCGCAGTCATGGAAGAATAGAGCTATACCTCTACACACCCTCTGGGCCACACCGGGCCTGTAACGGGATCACTTTACATTTACACCACCAGTTAATATTTTAATAATTTAGCACCGGCTAATTCTATATACCGAACTACGTACTCGTTCATATTTAAACACTTTTCACACAGAAGTTCCGTTCACAATTTTCTATTTTCTAAACAACCCAAACGTATATGTTGGATAACTTCTTTGCCTGAACATAAAGAGCATTACGTCGTCGTGTTAATAATAACCACACAAACACATTTTTCACTTGTTGGTACACCTGATATAGTGTGAGCATAATAAAATAATATATTTTTATACGCCACATAATAATATTGATATATTCTTTTTGCGGTCATATTCAGTTTATCAGGCTTATTCTTTTAGGTTCAGCGAAATTCGTTTGAAATTTTTAAATTTTCTTCTTATTTTGTTTTAAATATTACTATGTGGATTTACATTCACGAGTACATAGAAGTATAAAAAATTAAAATTAATTAATTAAAAAAGAAGACAGATGGTCATATGTGAACCTATGTGCGGTTTCTAAAATTTTAAATTTATCAATAAAAATTAGACTGTCAAATTTTTAGTATGTGCAAACAACTCTATCCGATTATTTCTAACGACAGTTAAAACACTTAGTGACAATTGTTTCGTCTGTACTGATACTAATAGTGATATGGGTTTCGTTCTTCCAAGGTCCTACGTATGTACATATATTTTCAGACAGCAGTAACGTTGACAAGGTGGTTGTTATTTTTAATTTTATTTTTGTTATTTTGTTTGGGTTTATTGTTTTATTGTGCTAGCTACAAAATATATTAGTTCTGTAACAAGTTATTCATGACTACAATACAGGGTGTTCAATTTGTTATATCAAAGCGTATATATATACATATATATACACACATATAAATTCTAATATTTGCTTACGTCAAAATATGATTATATATAACGAAAGGTAATAATACACTTAAAAGTTGCATTTAGTGTTGCTACAATATATTGCACATAAAACATTGGTTGTGAATAAGCCGACGAAAATTAGATAATACGTTTCAGTTATTATTTATATGTCCAGATTGTACTGCAAGAACTAACAAATATTACCAGAATTTGCAACAAAGTTAATACACAAAGGAAACTGGAAACGTATATGGTGAAGAGAAACGCGGAACTGCGAACAAATTTCTCCACAACTCAACTACTTTTCTGCAAAAATATCCTGGACCCATAAACAATTCTTTAGGTCTTCATTCCTGAAAGAGTAGGTCCCAGTATATAAAGAGAAAACGCAAGACCATTTTTAAAATATGTTCTATACATTCTGTTCTATCATTAAGCGAATTTCGTCAACTTCTTTCTGACGTGAACTGGTAGCTATCGAATTCGAAATACTTCTAGAGAAAGAATTTTTTGTAGATATAGATATAGAAATAAAACAGACTCACAAAAGATATACTAGTTTTGGCACTCTTAATCCCTTGTATTTTAATCTTCTTTTACTCAAAGTACATTTTCCTGAAATTCCTGTTTATATTTGTCGACATTCTCAATTCTGTAATTATGGATTTATAATTTTCCATCCTTTTAATGCAGATAATTTAGAGTACTAAGTGGCGAAAAATCTAACGACAACCTGTGTGCATATTTAGGATGGAGATACACAGGATTTTCATAACGAATTATTTTGTAGAATAGCCATTTTAAAAGTCTGTGAAAGAAATAGAGGAAAAGAATCAATGTGGAATTTGGGGAAATGTTTTGTGAAAGGGCGAGTTGAAATACGGCGGTATTTTGTGGTGTCAAAGTTTCGCGCTTTGCTGTAGAAAGATGAATGAGTCGACTCTACAGATAACTAAGTTCACTGAATTCAGAATCTTTTAGAGAGCCATTGAAATTCATCTCAGCATAATGGATTTTTTCTTACGTCGTTTTCAAACAGCAGAATTTAAGAACTTGTGGATGTGGGCCTTTTAAGGAAAGAGAATGAATTTTTTAAAAGTAAACTGCTATTAGGAAGGAAGAGAGAAGGGAATCGTTCAACGGAATAATTTCACCTTCCGCTGATGGCTAAGCAAGACACTGTGGGCAAATCCAGGTGTCTAGTTTAGGTCGAAAAACAGCCATTAAAATACGGAAATCAAATAGCCTTTAAAAGTAATCTCTTACTTTAGTTGCTTAATGAAGCAAACAAAAAATGCACATAATTGCAGCTTTAAAATAACGACTTCGTAGGAAGTAGAAAACAAATATTTATTTATGTTATCCAATTTACAGAGAAAATTTAAATTTTATTTTTTCTCTTTTTTTATCACAGGACTATTAAAGGACCTCAAACAAACTCTAAATTTATTCCGTACTATCTGAAGTATGTACAGTAACAATGTATGTCACGCCGATGTACAATTATTAAGGCACTGGTTTTTTTATATTATTCGCATTTCCGTCCCAAACACCATTTTTGGTTTTAATTGCGTGTGTAGTTTCGTACTTTAAAATATAAATTCGCCCGTGATTAGTTCAAAGGTTATGCATTGTATCTTGTTATATTCGACGTAAAATAACCTGTGAATTAGAAATATTTGTAAGCAACTCAAACGATAATCTTGAGTTCCTGGAAATTTTGAAGCAATGGCGACGTGCTACAAACGCTTCCAACTTAGCCACAGTATAATATATCGAATAGTAGTCAATCTGCGGATTTTAGGTTCAAGATTTTTTTTATTTGTATAGGTCAATTTCTTGGGAAGAAACAACCAAAAAATTTAATAAAGCGCATTTTTAACCATCCTGAACAACCAAGAGCTCTTAAGAACTAACACAATTACCTTTCAAGAATTGGAAATTGATAGTCTATTTAGTTCATCAGGCTCATGAAATTACCTCATCTGTGTCCAAGTGTGTCTACAATCGCATATTGTTTACAACAATAAATCTGGAAAGTCCAGCAAATGTAATTAAAATAATAATACCAGTTATTTTTTTTTCCAAAATCACACTTCATTTACACGAATATGAAATGAGATGTTAAAATTAAGCCCCTGGTTTTGCACTATCCTAAACTGTTAACTTCAATTTTTTCGAGATAAGAAACCTGCTGCAATGCGAGAACTGAACACTTGATTAAACATCCATATAAAAAAAAATCAGGTATTAAGAACTTAGGAAATGCGTGCGTTAGTGAACTTCTGAACTATAACATATTCACTCCTCAACACATCATAACAACAGCGAGTGACTACAGCGCTTTTGATAGGATCCGCGGTAAAATAAACTGTCCGCATGATCAGGTTTCTATTTTACTGCATATAATTTAAATCACACGAAAAAATAAATTTATTTTCCTGAATTTCCTGTTCGAATGAGTGATAGGTTTGCACATAAACAGAGCAGAAATGGGACGCTCGTCCGCACGGAAAAACATCTGCATGTTAGGTATTTATGCATTATAATGTGGTCTGTATTACTGTCCGTCTCTAAACTGAAACACCTTAAATATTTATAGCAAATCCTGTCATAACTACTCACACAAACATATTAAGAGTTTCTTGTTCTTATGCACACTCATAGACACACGAAGACTTCTCTAACATAGGAGCACGCCACAAAAAGAAAGAACGAGATGTAGCACATTTTACACCGCTATGGTGTTGATATAAGAATATAAATTCGTTGATAAATTATACCACGAACAGTTTGCTAAGATCAGTACGATGGCGAAAGGAAGAGCACAGACGTATTGTGTACAGGAATAAGGAATTTACGGAACATTTGAAACTATGAAGCAAATAGTTAACGATGCATTTTTATCAACATTTTGGCCGTGAAAATTACTTAACAGTCATACTCGTAATTTATAGCTACGCGTATTTATATTTTCTGTATAAGGCAGTTTAAGAAACGTCTAGACACTTCTGCGTTAAGTGCCGAACCCTGTAATTCCCTTCCCATTTAGTCTCTCTCCAGTAGCCCAACAGTATGTGCCACATTCCCGTCACGAATCGGACAATTAATTGTGTCGTAGTGAGGAGAAGGACAGTCAGAATTTTTCTAAGTCGATACGCTTTCTTTCAGAACAAAATTAAAAAAAATATATATATATAAAATTATGTACGAGTAATTAAATTCAGTCGATTCTTTAAGTAAATTAGGGATTTGGCTCAACATTTCGATAAAATTCTGTCAATAACAAGTTCTTAATTTAATTTTTGTATTTAACGCGAAAATAATGTCATTTCAGTGTCAGGTTAGAACCCTCATTTCTCCCTGGGATGCCAAATAACACGCATCGTACCAACAGAGTGAACTAAAAGAAACAACATAAGTCTACGTACACAAAACAGATAAATAAATACTTTTGCAGTAACGACAGTAGATAAGTCGGTATTGACAAAGGAATGTCTATCTGTTAAGCGAAGCCGTTTGTTTTATTTTTACGTCTTGTGTGATGAGGCTTTCTACCGGCAAGTTATTCCTCTGTTGTGAGAAAAATATCCTTTCACATACGTTCGTTGCAACATTATATCAAATGAGTTGCTAGGGCTTTTATGCACGTTGGTTGTGGAAGAATTAGGAAGCTATCAATGAAGACATATTTGGGAGTACTACCCAGGCATTCGTTTGTTAATTTTCAGTAAAATCGTGGAAAACCTGAGAAAAGTTAACACATTTCACTACAGTGACCTACTGATTTTTCACTAACCACTCATATATATATTCACTTATTTACTCAGTCGCTGGATCACTTACACATTCATGTATTCCATATTGTCTCTGACGTAATATACTATAACGAATACCAATAATTATGATCGTAAAATTCCTGATAAGTACGTCGTGTAAGAAGTACAATATTATGCATGAAATATGCGGCAGAGAAACACCGGTCCTCATAAACTGGAATGTCTTTTACAGTAACAGTGAATTGTGAAGTGCTATATTGTCGGTTGAGTGTAATCTAGATGGTATTTGTAGCCATTATTATACAGTGATCTCTCGCCGCCCTGAGATAGAGGGTGGGTGATAATAGAGTGCTGGGAGAAATCACGTTGTCCAGAATTATGGGACAAATATGTTGCGGATGCTCATAGGTCCCACATATCCCTTAATGTACAACTAATTTTGGTCTTTAAATGTTTGCAAATTTTTTATGCATACACGTAAATATTTTCAATCACGTATAGTCAAATTCGGTCTGGGCAAAACCGAGTTAGGCGACGAGTTGTTCTGCGTAAAGAGAATTTTTAAAGAGAAAACAAATAGGGAAGTTTTAAACAGAGACCTGCTGCTTACAAGTGAAAATGTTTTGGAGCGATATTGAAAGTTATTTTTATTCCTCAACTGAGAGAAAACTTTGCCTTCGGAGAAATATTCTGGAAGTAACCTTCCTTCTTGTATTTAACTTCGTAACGTAAGACGATAATCATTTTACGTAAAACCAAAATCACTCTGACGCAAGCATGGATTGTAATCGGAAACCATATTGTCTAGATAGAAGTGTGTTCTATTTGTCACTAAGAAAATAATACTTGGCACAGAGGCCATCAGGAGACGCCATCACTGCCCGTTTTCTTTCGACTCTATCAAAGTTCGAACAATTCGTGTTCTTCAGGTGCCAAGTAGGTATCAGCACTTCGATTCGGTAGGGTCCACTGGGATGGGGAGGAAAAAATAAAAGTAGTGCGGTGAAGAATGTAAGGAGAAATGCTAGTGTTATCGTGCCACAGATTTGGACAAGGTAGCCAACGAAATTTCACAAAGTGTCATTCATATTTGTTACAATTAGGGTGGCCCATCTCTAAGAACTCTTATACTTTGAAATCGGTTTTTATTTTAACTCTTTTTCTGCGGGACTAACAGATTAACAAAATAAAGAACAGAGTTTTTCTTGAGAATCTAAGAGATTTACGTAACGTAAAAATTTCCCCCATACTTTATGGAACTCGATTATTCGTTACTTTTTGCGTAACACCCAGCCACAACGATCGACATAATAAAATCCTATTTGTTTAAGACGTATTTTAATAATATGCTTCCACAGAAGCTTTATTCCCTCTTTTCCTGTAATGTTTATCAACAAAAATTCTGTGTGAATTTATCTTCTCTCCATGAGTGTCATATTCTTCAATATCTCATTCTGTACTTGATCACCTGGTAACACTGTCGAAGAATATAATTTAAGAAGCTCATCATCATAAAATGTTACAGATCTTCATTCTTTCTTCTTTCAGGTTCAAAGAAATTAGATTTTCACTTAGAAATTATATCTTTAATATGCCAAAAATGCATATATACAATAAAATACATATATTATTATCAACACTCACCTACATGTTTCGGCGCTGACTCCACCATCTTCAGGGTGAACGTGTGTAAACAAAGCGTTGTACACAAGGATTTTTACCGTTTTAATTTTTGTGTTGAATCAAATATGAGTTTTCAAATAATTCTATATAAAATTGTAAAACCGTATATAATATAACTTAATATCTGTAATCAATCATTGTAACAATAATTTTGAGCATACGATAGAGTTCTCCCTGAAGATGGTGCAATAAGCGCCGAAACATATGGGAGAGTGTTGATAATAATACAAGTATTGTATTTTATAAGTGCATTTTGTTGATATATTAAAGGTACAATTACTATAAGCAAAATGCAATGAATGGAGACTTGTATGATAGATTTTCATGATTTCTCTATTATAAATTGATATTTTCTTATATCCGTTATGGAAAAAAAATTCCTTTTTTAACCACATGTCAGCAGTTAGTGCATGTACGTTTATACTCGTATTTATCTTCTAATATTACGACAGCCCGCACTCTTTTTCGATGTATGTTACTGTGTTAAATCTAAATTCACCAGTTGCGTAATACAAATACAAACTTTGCCGCAGTACGAAAGGGACAGCAAAAGTTCTCAGACTTAGAGTAATATTTAATACTACATAAATTTGGAACGTCAGGTCGCTTTAGAATATAAGATACAGTGACTATACTACCAGCTGCTCGACTGAGAATTCGTCGTTCGGTTCGCACCAAAGGCAAATTTCCTCTACCTTCATAACCTCTAGACCGGATATCGGACCCACCAAACCCTTGGCAGACAACGAAGAAGAGACGTTTTGCCAGAGGTATATGTGCAGGAGTGAGAAACTGACCACTCAGCTGCATGTAGTGTTGAGGCTAGAGTGACTAGAAATATAGCTATGATTACTATATGTTTCTTTATGGCACATGCTGGGATTAATTTACCTATAAATAAAGCCGTTTTAGGGCACGGAAAACCAGATTTGTTCCACCTAAACGAAGAATAAAGGAAAAGCCAAGAACAATATGAACACAAAACATAAATTTGAGAAAGACTGATCTTTATCCTGCAAATGTTCTTAAACATAACAAATTCCCACTTTTATGAAAACTTATAATTATATTTTCCATTGTAGCATGAGACAAATCACTACTTCCGTATTGTAACTTATGACACTTTATGAATCAATACGTCATATTATGTTCTTGCTTGGTACACGGAACTATGATATATGAATTATTACAGTGCAAATTTATAATGAAAGCAGATAACTAGTAAGGCTTATTAAAACTTGTAACCAGAATATAAGGAAATGTACCTCCATTAAATTTTCTTTCCCATCAAATTCTCTAACCATCCGATGGTTTTGGTGCAGTATCAAGTATAAGGTATTACGACAGGATCTGCAGAAGTGTCATCATATTTCTCAAATAAATTTGGAAGGTATTCCAAAGATGATTCATCTTAGTGATATAAATCGAAATTATAGTAATTTCACAACTCGTTAAATTATTCAATGGCCGAAAAAGGATAGGAATTTTCCTGTTATACAAATTGTAAACACCGGTCCTGGGGGTCGAAGGACCCTGCATTTTACTGGGGGTAAAGAAACCCAAGTGTGAAATTAATCACTCATCTAAATCAAATGCCGAGTGTGACAATGAGTGGAACTATACTTCTTTTCCCCATAAGCCATCATTCCGCGCACAGCAACAATTTTAGTCACTAAACAGGTAGGTCCGTGTGCTTGACAAATGACAGCGTTTATTGTCTCTACAGTTCAAATAATTAAAAGTTCCCCCTGTTGAAACGGAATGGTGACAATGTCAAGAAGTAGTCATTACGAATTGCTCTGCACTCGTGAATTCAGTATTCCGGGCCCACAGCCCTATCTGGAGTTTTCTCATTTCTGTTGCCTCCTCATACACACGGCATTAGTCAGTGACATAGGTCACGATCACTGTACTTCACAGCCAGAGTTACTCGCCGCGACACGACTCTACACTCTAATGTGATTTACCCACTAAGAAATGGTTCATATTAACACTGCTGGGCAAATCGAATTTCTGGATATTAGAAAATGGTCAGGATGCGTAATCGAAATTTAGAAGGCTCTTTTGATTCGGGATGTAGCAAGTATCCAGCTCCGGAGACTCGGCGTTTGTTTCGATATCTTTGTGTCTGCCGTTTGCACAAATTATAGTTTATGCAACAAAATTATGTAATCCTGATTTAGACACTGTAGATCTACAATAAAAATGAATTAGAAATTTTGTCACTGAGGTGTATATCACGCAACGTCTTATATCTACTTTAATTACATTAGTCTAAACAACTGTGCATTATTAATATTGCAGTTATTATCTAATTTCAAGATTGAATCTTAAGTAACCATAATGCCTGCAATTACCTGAAACACACGCAGTTTAACAGACGTAAACATTACTCGAGTGTTTTGTCACACAGTGGAAAATTGTGTGCCACGTTAATACAGTTGTGATTCACAAATACTTTTCTTGCTTTTGATAACGAACAGCGAATTACAGTGGAATTATACGTGATGATATTCAAACTCTTTCAGCAAGCAACTTACGTGACCTTTGGGGGCCACTAATCGAAGCACCTCTGTAATCATTAACGAAATTTTTCCCAGATCTCATAAAATGGATAAAGAAAATCTACTTCTATCACAACCAGAATCAGGTCTGAAAAAAATACATTTTGTATGCCATAGTTGTGAAACTTCCTATAATACGTGGTCTCCACGCCACGGTGCCCGTAGGCCCTTTCTACTACATTCTAAGGTAAAAGGTAAAGCAGTCCCATTACAGACCTGGACAGGCCCAGAGGGTTCCAGGAAGTTAAGGCTCCCAGATTTCGTGACAACGGCACAGGATGGTGGTAGGTCTAAATTCTAACGATGTAAGGGAATTTTGAATGAATAAGGTCGATATGCTTACGTTATCAGATGGTGTCTCTCTTGTGCCGGAAGTTATTAAGCGTGAGACGTGTAATGTGTAACTTCGAGGATATATGAAGTTAGTTAACATCAATTAGCTACAAGTTTGAATTACAATAATTGCAGTAGCATGTAATAATTTAACCAAAGAAGCTGGCATTTAGTCTAGCACGTACAATTAATTGTGGCTTGTATATAATAGTTTCTGACATTGGGTATGGAAATTCATTTCCTTGCAGACAAGAGACATATACCGAGACGTACGTTGTAGTAACAGGAAACGTTTGAATTCATACAAGCCCCAGAGATTTGAGGTTATGCAGCGGTGAAATTTGGTGTTGTGGTCTTTTGGGATAAGGGAACTGGTAGTGCGGGAGGTGAGCGTCGAAGACTAGGAGGCATTTGCAGTGAGGAGTTTCTACCCATTTACATGGTACCTTGAGTAAAAAGACCACACTAAAAACCGTAATTCATACTCAAAACAGAACTGTGTGAGCATAAAGGAAAAGTGAAGAAATGCTTGCTTCTGTGTAAGGAAGTAAAATATTTGTGAGAGAGGAGCTATATTACATTAATTTTCAGACTAGGCACTATTTGCATATCAGTTGTCAGCTTCACCCACCGACAGACTTTCTCACGGTGAAGTGGAAAATGTCCTTTGTTGCTGCCGCAATCGGACATGGAATCCTTCGTCGACAAACTCTGTGAGTTAGTCACAACTCAGACTCTGCTATCCCCTCAAACGTAGTTGAATTAGTTTTTCCGCACAGCGACTTGTTAGTTTAGGTCAGAAGACCTGGGGTTCTCTTCGTCAAGTGGCGCGATACAGGTTCTTCCGAATCATGGAAGAATTTTTTAACATGACTGCCTTTGCCGTCACCCCATAAAGGAAGCAAATTAAAAACCCCTCAATATCGTTCACGGGCTGTGCTATAGCAGAAAGGACCAATGAAACTACGTTTGAAAGCCGTGGTTAGAAACTGGTTTCGACAGATTTTTCAGTTTAAATTGTGAATGAATTCCCACTACTTATACGACATTTCAGGAGTAAAACATAAATGAACTCAAACGACCCGCTATACAGATACAGTATTCCAGTCGTCGGTGAGAAAGGGCTTTCACTTTTTATGTATTTTATTTCCACGCTTTCGCCAATTTGTTGGTGTTAGGTGTTTCATTTTTTCTTTGTTATAGTTTATTATTTTAGGTATTATAATTTAATAGAAGATTTGAACTTCTTTTGTAGTGTTTTCAAGACACTAGGCTTTTTCTATAGCTTTTTAACTATTAATATGTTATTTTATCTCATAGTTTTGTTATTATCGAGTTTACTATGTAATATATGAAGTGTAATGTTGTTAGGATTTGTCCTGCTAGGATGTACGGGTCTTCTACTGGCCGGGCTGCAATTCATGTTAATAGAATTACTGTGTTTGTTATTGTTCACATTGTCACAGTTCCCCATGTTGACACAAAAGTGCTATCTGTGCTTCAAGGAAAAGCGATCTGTCAAGAGATAAACAGATATTTTTTTAATTCTATCCGCAAAATTATCGAAGTTGACACAGCCCAACGAATATCCTTATCACGACATATTAAACTTTGTAGTTCATACAGCAAAATCTTAAAAAAAAACAGTAGATGAGAAGTAGCAGTGTTAAAATGGTAGTAGTAGTAGCATGTAAGCAATTACAATAACGTATCTTGGAATTTTGTATTAAACAAAGGTCCTAGTAGTATCGAATTCTATCGAGGGTAGGGCGTTTGAACCCGGCTCGTAATTTGGTCGGTCTCGCAACTAGAGTCAAGGAGTTCCTTTATTGTTTGGGAGAATGCTTCTAGGAAAATGCCAGGACACTCATCCTGAAAAAGACAAAGACAGCATACTTAAAAACTGGAATTGCACGTTTTTCTCATTCATCCTCTACAGTGACACTTGCAACTATTATAAAATAAAACAATAATAGATAACCACAGTTAATCAAGTATACAATCCAAGATGATTAACCATTGATTGTTAATTAATGTAAAAATAATTAATTAAAATGTCCACAATAACCTATATTCAATCAGTATAACAAAGAGCAGTTTCTCGTATCTATCTACAGCCAACTTAATAAGTCTAATTTTCACATTCTTTTTTACATTTGTGCATCAGTTGGTATTAAAAAACGTTGGTAATAAAGAACTTTGTTAATACAGTCTAATTCACCTTAAACTTTTGAAATGGCCTCTCTTACTCAATAATTTGTATATTAATTCTTCAGGGCATGCTACATATCTAGGGGACTATGCGTTCTTTCCTACTACAGACCCTAAAGATACACACATAAGCATATGCAAGCGTATTATAAAAATCTTCTTGAAAGTAATAACTAGAAATGTCAACTTGATGCAACAAGGTAATTTTATTAATGTATTCTTAGCTCGACATGTTTCGGGTGCCTACGTCCATCATCAGGAGCCTTGGATATTGAGTTGCAGCGTATGGTTTTCTGCACCGAGTTTTTGGATGGGTAGTGGTCTTGAGAGCCGCTGCGTAAGTCGTGTGTACTGTGCAGAAAACCATATGCTGCAACTTAACGTCTAATGCTCCTGATGATAGACGTATGTACCCCAAACTTGTCGAGCTAAGAATACATCAATAAAATTACCTAGTTTCATCAAGGTGGCATTTCACTTTATTTCATGAGGAAGATGCACGGTCAAACAAATCTCAAGCTTCTTGAATGTAACAAGGAAGTGTCAAATAGCATATTTATTCATTTTAATTTTATATGGTTCGTAGTTTTAACATTGGGCTTACATTGAAAGTTTCGTCTCCAAACTTCTGCAGTGTATAAAAATATATAAACACCTTGGTATTTCCCCTGCTAGGGATATCCTTCCTCTCTCACTATTATTGAGAATAGCGGAATTCACGTCGTGGTTGTTCCTAAGAGGGAAATGATTACCTTCGCTTGGAATACAAAAGCTAAGAAATCGAGGGATTTTGCACCATGCAACACTCATAATATTACATGTCATTTTCAGCAAATGCTGTGAAAGCTTCATTTCATCCTTTGTCTTGTCTTATTATTCCATCACTATTAGATCTCCCTGTACGAAAATGAGAATATCTCATCTAATAAACAACTGAAAATTCTAGTAAAATTCAACGTAAGCTTGAAAATGTGTAACGCCATATTTTCAAAACAACGAATCGAAATTTAATACAGAGGAAGCCATAAGATAGCCGGCTTGTTACGACGGAATGATTTTTCGAAAAATCAGTATAAGATATGACGGTTTCCTCTTCGTTGGTTGAGTGGTATCTAGTATTGCACTGACCAACAGCCGCAGGCTTGTTGTTCTTCAAACCAAATATTTGTGAGGTGTTACATATTTATTTCTATTTCAAATAAATCACAGACATAGTTTCGTAAAGCAAATGACGAGTGTCAAAACACCTTATTCAATGTGGCCTCAACTGAGAATGAAGTCACGCTGAAAAAATTTAAGCTTACTAACAGATTATCTGTTCTGTCACTGACAAACACAGAAAGAAAGAGGACATTTTGAAGACCGGAGTATAAATCAGATGTGAATACCATAACAGACATTAAGAAATAAAGAGCAAATGATATAGACTGGATTTATGCGGTTCGGAAATTGGACTGTATGATAGAAATTTTGGGTTGAATGAACTTCGGAAACTTTTGTGACTAATTAGGCAGTTATACTGTCTTATATGGTACTGATCAATGGAGTTACTCAAGAATAAAAGAACGTACACAAATCTTTCTATTAAAGCATAAGTTTGTAGAATACTGACTGCATTTTGCGAAGTACAGAAATAACGGCATAGGTCACAGCTCTACTCTCTAGGTTCCACAGACTGACTGCCAACTTTACAGTTACAGGGGATTTAATTTAAACTGGTATAGTTTAAATACTTCTCTATGAAGGAAGCTGAAAACAGTGGAGTGGAGTGTAGTGCACCCTCCGTCTCGAAAAGGCCTTTTCAAGCACTTCAAGATAAGACCGCACTTGATTTCCCAGTCTGCCAATGAACAGAATGCGTCCTTTTTCTTCCCACGCGGTATCTATTTCATGATGCATTAAAGACGTGATTGTTGGGCCAGATTATATACAAAGTTTCAAAATTTTCCTCTTACTCTGTGTAAAACCTTGAACATTGCAATGGCGAAATATGTAAAGTTTTAAGGTTATTCTGCACTAGCTGCTAACGTTTGATTGTTAATTTAAATGACGAAGGAAGCAGAAAGACGTTTCGAAACACACTGCTTATGAACACAGGCACACGATGGAAAATATCAAAGTATGTTTCAGTTTAATAACTCACTGTTTACGAACTTTATACTTATAAGCTTGATGTTTGGCGTCTGTTTGTGATGTCTATAGTACAAAACACTACATACACACAAATTCAACGACGAATGTTTAATAATAACGATTAAAAACTGTTACAATACCTCTAGGAACATATTTCGAATTCATTAATAATGTTCAGGCTAGGTTGGCAAGGAACAAAAATTTAGAATTTTCTACTAAAATTGTATAAACTCTAATGTAATTTGTCAATTTTGGAATAAGAACAAAATCGTTGCAAAAATATTTACAGTCAGTATATAATCTCATTTTTGTATGTAGTAAAATAGACTTTTTCTATTTTATTTAAAATTTTTCCAAATATTTACACTGATTTTATCGGCAAATACTCCTTTATAAATAGAATGATCAAACTGCGGAACAAAGTGCCTGCAGAAGCGCTAGCAACTGCCTACTGTAAATAATGTAATTTTAGAAAAATGGTTAAGAAAGTAATTATAAGTGAGGAGAAATAACGGGTTTTTGAAGCGTGGTGACCAAACATCAAAAAGTGCAGGGAAATGAAAAATGGAGAGTGATGTGTAGTGAAGCGAAATGATGTGAAGTGAGGTGGAGTGAAGTGAAGTGAAGTGAAATGGTGATCTGGAATGGAATGTATTAACACTGATTTATATTTATGTAGCTTAAGGTATGTTCTGTGCAGTATGTTGTGACATTATTTGTTTCTCTTTGTTATTTTATAGTTACTCGACTTAAGTTTTTACATATTCGTTTTACGTTTGTTTTTTTTTAATTTGCACGATTGTTTTCTATTTTGTGTATTCTGCGTTTTTACATTTTTTGTGAATATTTTCTTCTTTTTAAATAGCTGCCTCTATTTTTTACTAGTTTGCCGACCACTGCCTCTGTGTGGAAACCCAATTGCAGTAAACATATCATATAATATCATATCTTATGTCATATGTCATGTCATGTCATATATCATATCATATCATATCATATCATATCATATCATATCATATCATATCATATCATATCATATCACATCGTATCGTATCGTATCGTATCATATTGTATCGTATATCATATCATATATCATAACATATCATAACATATATCATATATCCTATCGTATCGTACCGTACCGTAACACACCACACCACATCACATCACATCACATCACATCACGTCACGTCACGTCACGTCACGTCACGTCACTTGTAACATGTCACATGTCTCATGTCATGTCACATCATATCATATATCATATTAATGTGGCTGATCACAGAGTACTGGTTTCATATGAAGGGTAACCCAAGGAGAACACGGGTCCCATTTTTCTGACTTGTATCCGAGGCGACAGATACAGCGGGTCACGGCGTCTAATCCCACCCTTGCGTCTTGGGCGCATATTGCCGTGCGGAGGACGTACTGCAAGTTCCGGGAACGAAGTAGAGTAAAAAGGCAAAGTGAACAGCCAGAACGCTTAGATTAAGACTATAAGGAACACTGTGCACCATTCCTGAAGGACAGGAGGACTGGCCCAGTCGAAGACAACCCGCAGCTTGCCATAATAATGCAGGCTGAAAGCTGCAGTATGGAACTTCCGTTGATCCCTGCACACCTCGTCATGGTACTAGAGTTCGACGTGATGGGATTAGTGGTGGGCAGAGAGGCGGTACAGAAGAAAAGGAGGGAAATTATTTCCCCCCCCCCCCTAAAAAGCAATACAAAAACAAGATGTAAAAAAAAACGGCTTTCACAAACCAGTAAAGCAAAAAATTTTAAAAATAGCGAAAACAAAGATAAGAAAAGATTTA
>Ga0123352_10004097_pt1 | contig 21365 bp, 23 predicted proteins | sample TergutLab28metaG_FD_89700 | JGI IMG/M metagenome (GOLD analysis project Ga0123352, IMG submission 89700) | Labiotermes labralis P1 segment gut microbial communities from Petit-Saut dam, French Guiana - Lab288 P1 | ecosystem: Host-associated > Arthropoda: Insects > Digestive system > Gut ...
CCTAGGTTTTTACGCCTAGGTTTTTTGTAGAATTATATCATGCTTTTCATAATATGTCAACAGTTTTTAGTAATATAGTGTATCATAGGCTTCTGTTATCAAATGGCGCATAAACGTGTTGACTGACAAGAAGTAAATCAGAAGTCCCGCAATATCTTTTATAGATGTGATTATAGGTGCGGAGCCCGCCGCTTGGTCTAACTTTAACTTTAACAATGCCCAAGGCACCAAAAAGCCCAAAAATGCTGCGAGAGTCATTGTAAATGCTACTGACACGCCAACCGCCAAACCGAGCTCCGGCATTCCTTGCCAAATAAAGGCAATTAATCCAGCCAAAGCACCAACAAACAAGCCCATGCTTAACCCGATGCCTGTTTCTTTGCTAATGTGTTTAAAAAACTGCTTTGTGTCTATATGCCCCAAAACAACACCACGAGCAAAAACTGTGGAAGATTGTGTGCCGACATTACCTCCCATGTCCATAATTAAAGGGATAAAGAAGGCAACAACAATAATGGACTCTAAAACGTCTTCAATATTTGCAATAAGTCCGCCTGCTATCATCGCCGCAACAAGAGTTATTAGCAAAAAAGGCATACGTACACGCCAAATTTTTAGCATACTGCCTTTTACCAAAATTTCACTGCGGTCAACCTCGCCGCCTTTTGCACCAACAAGACCGGCTTGGTCCATTATATCTTCCGTGGCTTCTTCTTCCAAAATGTCGATGGCATCGTCTATTGTAACAATACCAACCATGCGCCCCTCTCTGTCTACAACGGGGATGGCAAGAAGGTCTAAATCCTGCATTATATGGGCGACATCTTCTTGGTCGTCATCCGTATGGACGCTTGTTGCACGATGCATTATGTCTTCAATTTTTTCGTGAGGTTCGGCACAAATTAGTTCTTTTAAAGACAAAACGCCTTCTAGCATACGAGCATTATCAGTAACATACAGCGTATAAACGGACTCTTTATCGGAAGCCTGCCTGCGCACTTTTTCAAGGGCTTGTTCCGCTGTCATTTCACGGCGCAATGATATAAACTCGGTGGTCATTATACGCCCTGCGGTTTCGTCCTCGTATCCCATCAAAACATTTGTCGCTTCACGCTCTTCGGCAGAAAGCAAATTCAGCAGCCGTTTTGCAACACCTGCAGGCATTTCGTCAAGCAAGCGCACCCTGTCATCGGGTGCCATTTCGTTTATCAATTCTGCTGTGCCCTCGTCAGTAAAAGAATGCAGCAAATTTTGCTGTAAGTCTGTGTCCAACTGCTCAAAAACCGATAAAGCGGTATCTTTTGCCAAAAGTCTAAATGCTATTACTTGCTCCTCGGCAGAGGCCTCGTAAAATATTTGTAAAATCTCCATTTCCTCTGCCTCGGCAAGAAGACTCTTTAAATTCCCTAATTCTCTGTTCCTTATAAGTTCTAAAATATTTGCAATAAATGCATTGTGCTCCATGTTGGCACCTCCTAAAAAATGTGTCGTCAAAATAAATATCTATAACTCCTACTACTATCGCTGTCCATAGTATCCCCCCTTACTTGTTGCCGCATACTTTGCCGTTTGTATCTTGCAAAACAAAAAGGCGACCGCCAAAAGGTCGCCAAAATTAATCCACATAAAAACGCCGTGAGTGCGTACGCACACAAGCATGGAAAAGCAACCCCTCGTACGAGCTTTAGCACTAAACGACGTAGACCTTACAAAATACACTTTGTTTTGCTTGGTAGCTACATTTAGCAATGCCTTAATCCGACAATGCCTGTTATACCCCGTGGCGTCTCTCGACATTTAGGGGCAGCAGCCTGTGTTCGTTTAGAAGCCTCACCTAACAAGTTCAAAATATACACCTATTATATTCCATTTTATTTGATGTGTCAACACTTTTTTTCGTATAGATGCGGACAATTCGCATTGACAAAATCGTAGGGGCGGCATTTTGCCGCCTGTTGGAGCTAATGCTTTGCCAAATTCGACTTCAAGACGAAAGCGTGGCGGGCGGCAGAATGCCGCCCCTACGAGAGCCCGTTGCCGTAAATTTCAATAGGTTTGATTGTCCACTCCCTTTCTTATCGCTTGACGGTCGCTGTGTAATGTGATATATTATTATGCGGCGGCATAGCTTTGGTGGTGCGGCGAAAATTTTGAAAGGGGGTAGATTTAATGGGAACGATTAAAACAATAAAACTATGGAGGGCTTTCTCTATTTGATGATTAGCCCTCGCGAAAGGGTATGATTGAATATGAAAGATATTTTGCAGGGAATTTTTGATACATGGATTAGTGAAGAAGTCGAGGATTTTTCTGGCGTGCTATCAGTGGCAGGGGATGACGGCGTTATATACAGTAAAGCCGTCGGGCATAGGAATATAGCGGAAGAACTGCCTAATACGCTTGATACAGCCTTTGCCATTGCAAGCGGTACAAAGCTGTTTACAGGGCTCGCAGTCTGCAAACTTATTAATGAAGGCAAGTTGTCGCTTGATGCCAAGCTATGTGATATATTGGCATACGACCTTGGTCAAATTGACAAAAGGGTCACGGTTTACCAGCTACTTACCCACACATCAGGCGTGGGGGACTATGTGGATGAAGATGCCGAGGACTTTGATGCGCAACTTCAAGCTCTTTATAACAAATATCCTGTGCAATTATGGGAGCGGCTTGAATATTATTTGCAAATGATAACACCCCTTGCGCCCAAATTTGAGCCAAATGAACGCTTTGGATACTCCAATTCGGGTTATGTATTGCTTGGTTTGGTGGTCGAGGCTGTTAGCGGCATTAGTTTTCAGCAATTTGTGAAAGAAAAAATCATTGACCCGTGCGGTTTATTGCATACTGGTTTTTACCGAATGGACTGCCTGCCGCAAAACGCCGCCCTAGGATATATAGAGCATGAAGAAACGGGGCAGTGGCGCACAAATGCGTACAGCCTGCCTATTGTTGGTGGTGCGGACGGCGGAATATATAGTTGTGCCGCAGATATGGATAAATTATGGAGAGCAATTTTTGCAAACAAAATTCTTTCAAAGGCAATGACGGAAGTTATTTTTAAATCTCACATTATTACTGACGAAGATGAAGACACAGTAGAGAGCTATGGCTTGGGAATTTATCAATATTGCGAGGGCGATAAAAAGCTCTACTATATAATGGGTGTAGATTCTGGCGTTGGCTTTATATCTTGCTATTACCCAGCAACAAAAGTCGTGGCTTCCTCTTTTTGCAACATAGGCTATAAGGGTGCATCTTTGTTTTTTGATGAATTACTGGAAATATTAGGATAATTAAAAAATCCCCGAAATATCGGGGATTTTTTATTGCTAATGGGCAGGAGTCCAATGATGGCTTAATTGGTTTTTAAGTGCTGTGGCGTGAGATGCTTCTACTTGCGGGGCTGGCTGGTAATAGCCTTTTTGGTGGGCAATTTTATATAATTCGTATTGGAATTTTTCGTCACCATCACGCATTTGTTGGAAAGTGTGGCGCAGTTGCGGGTTGTTGCACTCTGCAATAGTTTTGGCATAAGTGCCAAGGGACGCTTTAACGCCCGACAAAATGTCATTTACCATTTCTTTTTCTTGCATATGCGGTCATCCTCCTATAACATATCGGTTAATTTTACAGCGGACTGCTTTGCTTCTTGCGCAGCTGTGTGAAACATTTGTTTAATTTGCGGGTCGGTACAATGCTGTGAATACTCGTTTAACTTGGTTGCGGTCATAAGGTGTCCGCTTGCAATTTCTCTTATGGCGTTAAACTCCATTTGGCTCAAGCCTGGCATATTTTGCCCTCCTTGTGTTTTGAAATTTTATTACACCAATATTATCCTACTATTTTGCCTAAATTATACAGGATGTTAAAAAAATTTTTTGGCGTAACAAATTCGCACAAGAGTTTTTGGACAATGAGGACTTATACTAATTCCATTTAAAATCATAGACTGCTCTCCTTCGCTAATCCCAAACGCCTTGAGTTTGGGGCTCAGTCGGCACTCTATGTATTAAATTGGAATTAGTATTAATGGGCTAAATCACGCCGTTACCCTCCCCACAGCATCCCGACATACCTCACAAAGAAAGGTTTTGTTCATTCTTTCTACATTTGTGTCGTCGTTACATGCTAGGCATGTTGGAGCATGTCTTACCAGTATTATTGTTGCATCTTGTGTTATTACTTCAAACTGGTCGCCTTCATAGATGCCCAGTTGTTCTCTTGTTGTCTTTGGCAGTACAATGCGCCCCAAAGTGTCTAATCCCGACAAACCAAAAATACCGACACTCTCAAACAACGCTGAATCCGCAGAGATTCTCTGAGAAATATCGGTATTATTTTTATTTCATTTGGAAATACTACTGCCAAATACTACTATAAAAAGGAAGTGCATTGATGAGAAGCCAAGTGGGGTTAATGGCGGATGAAATTATGAAAATATTGAAAGATGCAGGATTTGGCAAGGACACCTTAAAAAATACACAGAAGGTTTATAGAGCAGCAACAAAGTGGTTCGAGCTTAAAAATGACGGCAATTATTCATTTGAGGTATTTGAAATGTTTCAAGAAATTTATATTGAAAAATACTCAATGAACAAAATTACAAGAAGATATTTTTTAAAGGTTATGCGAGCGTTGAAACATTTGAGAGAATATCATGATAACGGTAAGGTCAATTACGATCGTATTGATGAAAAGAACAAGTACGTACCTAACAGCGAATCGATGAAAATAGTTATGGCGGCATTAGATTCTGTTGAATTATCAGAAAGATACAAAAAACGTATGGAGGCCAACCTGAGAAAGTTCTTCTGCTACGCTGAAGAGTCCCAACTTATCATAAGTGAGATAAATAATATCACCCTTAGGGAATATATGACATACATTTATCCGGGCAATTCCGCAAGTATGGATATGGTTGTTCATGCACTTAAAATTCTAACTAATCATCTTGCTTGTGTCGGCATTATTGAAGATAAGCCAAATTTTAGCTATCTCACACCAAAAAAATCCGTTAAAAAGATTATTCCGTCATTTTCAGAAGACGAGGTTGCAAGGATATTATCTGCAACGGATACTGAAGCTTCAGTAGGAAAGCGCAATTACGCTATGCTTCTTTTGGCTTATCAAGCTGGACTTCGTAGCTGTGATATCAATAATCTCAAATTTTCTGATGTAAACTGGGAGTCTAGCGAGGTAAATATAGTGCAAAGTAAAACCCAAAAAACATTGTCTATGCCTATTACGGAACAACTAAAAAATGCACTTGCAGATTATATTTTATATGCTAGACCCTATTCCAAAAGTGAACATATATTTTTAAGTATTAGAGCTCCATTTGAACCGGCAAAAACTCATAATATGTGTGGTTGGTCTATTGATAAATTGTGCCAAAAAGTAGGAGTGGCTAAAAAACAAGGTCGTAGATTTCATAGTTTAAGAAGAAGTTTCGGAACGTGGCTGGCTAATGAAGATATTGACTTTGAAACTGTTTCTCAAATGCTTGGACATGCTAGCCCGGATTCGAGCAAGCCATACATTTCCTTCAATGATGATAGAATTTATGACTGTGCTATGGGATTTTATGATATACCAATTAAAGGCGGTGTTTATTTATGAACTTTATGGACTCGCTGTTTTAGACTTTACTAAGATGAGCGAAGTATGTCGTGCCTGTTTTGTTTAGAATGATGTATTGCTGCGGTATGCGTCCAGAAGAGCCGTTAAAACTTTTGAAAGAAGACGTTAGGCTTGAAACAGGCGAAATTTATATACGTAAAGATAAAAACTGGCAAGACAGACGCATCTTGATGTCAAAAGAACTTCTTGAATTAAGCCGAAAATACGCAAATCAAGTTTATACAACAAAGTACTTTTTCGAGAATAGACATGGCGAAAGTTTTAACAGTGAATGGTCAAGAATCCAGTTTAATTATTGTTGGGATTTAAGCGGTCTTTCTAGGCGCAAAAGAGTTCGGCCTTATGATTTACGTCACAACTTTGCAACAAGAACCATACAGCGATGGTTAAGCGAAGGCAAGGATTTTCATATGATGGTGTCATATTTAAGTGCATATATGGGACACTCTGAGTTTTCTTCAACTTTGTATTATGTCAACCTTCTTCCTAAAATGTTTCTTGATAATTCAGGTATTGATTGGAAACAATTCTCACAAATATATCCGGAGGTATCACATGAAGACAATTAAAAACCCAGCTTTCTTTGAATCGATAAAATCGTTTCTTACTATTTTTTTACCTAAAATCAAGATGAGAAGCGAGCATACCATTCAGGCCTACAAAGATACCATTAACAGTTTTTTATTGTTTTTGAAAAGCGACAAAGGTATAGAGTTACACAGTGCTAGTGCTTCACATTTTTGTAAGGACAATATTTTAGATTATTTAGAATGGCTGCGAGTCGAAAGAAATAATTCCGATAGCACAAGGAATCAACGATTAATGAATCTTCGCTCGTTTTACAGCTACCTTGTGGGTGAGAATTTTATGAATTTCGCAGACTATTCACAGATAAAACAAATCAGAAAGATTCCTATCCCAGATAGAGCCGTATATAATACTCTGACTATTGAAGATATGAAACTTCTTCTTGAAATGCCCGATATATCAAAGAAAACCAACTTGCGAGATAGATTCTATATAGCACTTCTTTATGACACAGGTTGCCGTAACGGAGAAATACTCAACTTAAAGATGGGTGATATTCAAGTCAATAGAGGCAATGCCTATGTAAATATATTAAATGGAAAAGGCAACAAATCAAGAGCTACTCCTCTTTCGAGTGAAATAATAAAGATGTTCGAACAATATTCGAAAATATATCACCCAAGCAGAAATCCAGATGAATATCTTTTTTATACAAAGCGTAAAGGTGTTATCACACAGATGTCGCCCGACAATACAGCTCGTTTCTTAAAAGTATACGGAAATGAGGCACGCAAGATAAAGCCTTCATTTTTACATCTTCACCCTCACTTATTTCGGCATACAAGAGCCATGCACTTGTATCAAGCCGGAATGCCCTTGCCTCTTGTGGGGCAATGGCTGGGACATTCAAAACAAGAAACCACCTTGATTTATGCTTACGCCGACATCGAGATGAAGCGGAAAGCACTTGAAAAACCCGCTATATCCAAAGACACAGTGTTCACAAATGAATCTTTCAAATATCAGGGCGATGAGTCAACAATCCGAAAACTTTATGGATTAAAGTAAAAAATAATACCGATATTTCTCAGAGAATCTCTACGGATTCAGCGTTGTTTGAGAGTGTCGGTATTTTTGGTTTGTCGGGATTAGACGAACTTGGGCGCATCGTGCTACCAAAGACAACAAGAGAAGCACTAGGCATTTACACAGGCGACCAGTTTGAAGTAATAACACAAGGCACTACTATAATACTTGTAAGACATGCTCCTACATGCCTTGCTTGTGATGACGACACAAACGTAGAAAAAATGAACAAAACCTTTCTTTGCGAGGTATGTAGAGAAGCACTGCAAAAGACGCTTGGGTAACCAGCCGTGTGCAACCGTAGGGGCGGTTTTTAACCGCCCGCTGGAGCTTGTGCCTTGTAAAACACACCTGCAAACCACAAGCATAACGGGCGGTTAAAAACCGCCCCTACAAAGACACAAAAAAGCACTGTGTAAAATACACAGTGCTGAAAATTATCTTTTGGAGAATTGTGGTGCACGACGGGCTTTTTTAAGACCGTATTTTTTACGTTCTTTCATACGTGGGTCGCGGGTTAGGTAGCCTGCTTTTTTCAAAGCTGGGCGAAGTTCTGCATCTGCTTCAAGCAACGCACGGGTTATACCATGACGAATAGCACCAGCCTGACCTGTAAAACCACCACCGTGAACATTCACCTTTACGTCAAATTTTGACGTGTTGCCCGTAAGCTCCAAGGGTTGCTTCACAATAATTTTTAGCGTTTCAAGACCAAAATAATCATCCATATCACGCTTGTTTATGGTTACTTTGCCTGTGCCTGGCATAATATATACTCTTGCAACAGAGGACTTTCGACGTCCCGTGCCATAATACTTTACGTTAGCCATTTTTGTCCTCCTCCTTATTTTTTAATACCTTTTTTGTCAAACTTAAGTTCGATTGGTTGTTGTGCGTGGTTGTTATGCTCTGCACCTGCGTAAACATGCAGTTTTTTGAACATAGAGCGACCAAGAACGTTTTTTGGCAACATGCCTTTTACGGCACGGCTAAAAACTTCGGTGGGCTTTTTCGCCATCAAAACACGTATTGGCGTGATTTTGTCGCCGCCCATATAACCGCTGTGGCTAAAATATGTTTTTTGGTCCATTTTTTTACCGCTTAACACGACCTTGTCGGCATTTACAACGATAACATAATCGCCAGCATCCATATCTGGCTGGTAAATGGGCTTGTGTTTGCCCCGCAAAACCTTGGCAACCTCAGTAGCCAAACGCCCAAGGGTTTGTCCTTCGGCATCCACTACATACCACTGCCGTTTAACACTGGCGGGTTTCGTAATAGTCGTTTGTCTCATGTTTCGACCTTCCTTTATACATTTTAAAGATTAATCGCCAAATCCACGGTTCGGGGCTAGTGAACCAATATTTCGGCTACAACCCTGCCATTCTATCACAACAAACTTGCCTTGTCAAGCAAAATTTTTATTTTTTACAAATTTTTCTGTTGCCTATCTAATTTCTAACAGCTTTGACGGCTCCACATCAAGAACTTCGGCTATGTCAAAAAGAACGTTAAGCGAAACCGATTTTTCGACATTTGTTGCTTCAATGTTTGACATATGGGTACGGCTTATGCCTACAACCTCAGATAATTGCATCTGTGTTAAACCTTTAAGTTTACGATAGTATGCAATATTTAATCCAAGTTGCACATAGCGGTTTTCATGCCTGTTTTGCATTGATTTCCACCCCAACCTACATTTTATCGAGTTGCATCATACATTTAAACAACCCAGTCATTATTATTTGCAAAATTACAGATTGCATATACATGAAAAATGTGTTATAATGACATATAGAAAATTTGAAAATGTTGGTTTATGCCGAAAATGAGGTATTAGTAGAATTACATAGGAGGAATTGGCTTATGATATACGGCGGCTCAACTTGTCCTATATGCGGAGCTTTGGTTGAATATAATTATCACGAAGACTATTTTTATTGCAGTAATCATTGCGGATGGAAAGTGCGTGGCTCAAACTGGTAAAAACAAATTTAAAGCCCAAAGCAATCTGGCATAGATAGCTGATACTAATTCCAATTTAATACATGGAGTGCCGAATGAGCCCCAAACGCAAGGCGTTTGGGAATAGCGAAGGAGAGCAGTCCATGATTTTAAATGGGATTAGTATGAGTATCTATAATTGCTTTAGGCTTTGTTTTTTGTTAATTTATATTATCAACGAATTAAATACAACATTCTTGTGAGGACAGCCGCGGTTTCTGAACGGGTTATTGTCCTGTGTGGGTCAATTCCTTGTACAATGAAAATGCCTAGATAATGCATTGCATCGAGAGGACTTTCGGGCATTTCAAATTCCAATGAAAGCAAATGAGCGTGAACGATATTAGCAATATTTTGACGGGAAACTATTGAAAATTCATCAAGATTTAGTTCAGCGTCAATGCCAATTACATTCAAAATATATGCGAGCATATGATTCGTCATAGGCGACTCGGGTGCAAAGTCGTTTTCGCTTACCATCTGCATTACGCCGTTTGCTACAATATTTGCGGAATATATCTCGTGCCATTGAGTGGGGTTGACTACGGGCATTGTGAAAAAGCTGGATATTGACGGTGTAGCAAGCGATATGTAAGTAGGCGGCGGCAATAATATGGCATCAAAATTAGGTATAGTTGGAGTAATTAGATTGGGAACTTGATTTTGACTTGTTCCTTGCGGAGTAGCGACTTCGGTTTGCTCGTCATCATTGCCAAGGTCTGGCGGAGGTGATATGGTATCTCTTGTCCATATGGCAGTCAACACTACATTTCTTGACGGCATTACGAAGCTGGCTCGGGAATCGTTTGAAAGATGTTCACCGTTAATTAGCCATTCTGTGAAGTGATACCCTTCCCTTGTTCCAGCAAAAATTTGTATTACTTCATTTGGCTCTGTTGTGCCAAGGTAATAATGCCCCAACCCTCCGTTATATATAACAACAGTAAAATTTTGGGAATGACTAGTCCAAATGGATGCCACTTCTGCGACGACCTGACCTGCATGAAAACCCTGCGCCACAACAAAATACGTACTTTGATTTTGGGGTTGCGCAATAATAATGTCGCCAAAAATGATATTCCATCTATAAAAATTATAGCCTGAGCGATTTTGCGCATTTATGAAAAATTGCTGACCACCAAAGGCTTGTGTTGGAGCTTCATCAACAATCACTGTGTAGTAACGAACAAAGTCTGCTGAAAAAACGACATCACCAAACCCCATGGTTGCAGTAAAATAGGGGTCTTGATATGGCAAATCATGCCATTGATAAAAAGAGTAGTGATTCGGCACATCTATGCGAAGCAAAAAGTTTTCACCTTGCTGCAAAGCTACGAAAGGTCTGCCTTCGTCATAGAACACTTCTTGTTGTTGATTAAGAACATATACGATAGGTGTAGCGTATCGGCTAAATGAACCGTATACGTAAACATCAATAAAAATGCGATGCTGCGTTGGCTCTTGAGATTCTACCCAAATTGGAGTTGCTACAACATGGGCATTAGGCATTGCAAAGCTAACATGCTGGTGATGGGCATTCGTGACAGGGGTATCCGCAACAAGGGCAAGAAACTCCAATTCCCTTTCAACTTGAACTCTTTTCCCGTCCACCGTCGTTATATAAAAGTCAAAATTCCAGCGATAGAATTCATATCCAATTTTGTTTTCTGCGTAAATCTCTACGGGGTCACCAAAGAGATACGGGTTTCCAAGTTCGTCATCACCAATATAGACATTAAACATGCCGAAAAATCCATCATAAGACAGGACATCAAAGGAGATGCTCGAGCCAACTTCGCTGTTATCTCCATAAAAAATTGTAAGTGTGCCTATGTGGCTGCCCACGGGTAAATCATCATTTGGTGTGATAGCTATAAAGGCGGAGCTATCGGCATTGATACCTAATGATGCCAGCTCAAAACCCTGAACAGTGAAATCTCCGTAAATATTGTAGTCAATTATACCGCTGTGCATATTTCCGACATTGCGTATTTCAACTATGGAGTAATGGCTATTTGCGCAGTATACTTCCAGCGCATCAGGTATTGATATATTTGCAGGCAAAATTTGTAAAGCAGCTTGTGGTTGTGCGGCAGGCGGAGTTGGAGAATTTGCATATGTTCCGCTGCGTGCGCCGTGGTCTTGCACGATAAAAGAACCATTGTCGTATAAGGTGATATAGCCTTGTATATGGTTGTTGCGCCCCAAAACCAAGACACCGCCATCACGTATAACAAAATCCACATTCCAAATGGTTAAGCGATTGGCATCAAAAGTGTCGTGCAAAACCAGCTCGCCTTCAATATAGATGCGTACATTTGTGTTATTTCCTGAATTTATAACAAGGGGAGGCAAGGGCATCATACTAAAACCACGAGAGATTGACACGTGAGCGTTGCCGCTACGCACATTTGGCACAACAAAAGAGGAGCTTTCGGCGACAGGCATTGCGGTTTCACTGGCTACTATGGAGAAACCAAGCTGTATTCCGCTTGCAACGCTGGTATTTTCAACATTAGAGCTAATTTCGTACCAGTCGGATATAGTTAAAACATCGGCATGTGTTTTAACTGCAACCAAGAGCATAAATACAGTGGATAAAAATCCAAGAAAGGTGGACGGCTTCAAAAATTTTGTACGCATAAAATTCCCCCATATTTTGGCAATTATATCTTATATTATACGACATTTATCGACAATTTGTCAACAATAATATTTATATAGTGAAACAACTCGAAGACACTAACACGAAGTGTTAAAGTGTTTTCGAGTTGAATGAACGTTCAGCACCGACGCAGGCGAAGCCGAAGGAGGTGTTAGATTTGCGTAGCAAATCAGATGTTATACTTGTTTTCAAGTATAACATCTATAATACAACATCATTGAACAACTTGCCTTTTTGCGGCGCGTCTCATACTATGGTGCAAGCGAGTTTTAATAAGGGGATTTTCTATGGATAACTTGTATGACTTTGACTTGTTGCAAACTAACACTAACGATGATGATGATGTATTAACAGCGTTTAACGAATTTATTGAAGGAGCTTTGGAAGCGCAAAGAACACCCAATTTACCGCAACCTCCAATACCATCTCAAAACCATCCTTCGCGCCAACAAAATATTCCGCAAATGCCGCAACGACCGCCGCAAAATAATGCACCCCATCATCAACCAATGCATCCTCCGCAGTTTATACCGCAACATCCTCCTCTGCACTTTGACCAAAGACGCAGACCTGCACCAAATGCATTTCCGCCACGCCACATTCCAAATCGAGTTCCAGGGTTTAAAGCTATAAATCCAGGGGGGATAGTCCGCTGTATGGACAACAATACCTATATTTGGCTTGTAAGTGGACAGAATTTTTGGTTTTATCCTACTTTTGTAGGGCGGCGTTCTATTGCGGGCTATCGTTTTGTGCGCAATAATTGGGTGTATATGGGCTTCGATATTAACCTAATAGAGAGCTTCTTTTGCGGTGGAAGGTAAGGGGAATGTGGCTTAAAAGGCATTTGCAGTGCTGTCGAAATTTTTATGAAAAAACTTGTACTACACTGACAGTTATTTCCAATTTATTTAACTTATACGTGATACAATCCTCTTATTAAATTGTAAAACGGAGGATGACGGTATGAGTAGTTTTGAGTTACCAACGAATATCAAGCAAATAGGCGGTCTGTCGGACGGGCTAAAAATATATGTGGAAGATTATGTCTGCACATATTTGCGTCAGTTTGCAGAGAGTGGCGGACATACTGAAAAAGTAGCCTTTTTGGTAGGTAAATACATGGTTATAGATGGCGCGCCGTATGTTTTTGTTAGCGGGGCTATCCAAGGGAAGCACAGCGAATATGCAGACAATATGGAGAGCCTTACGGGAGCTTCGTACGATTATGCTGCGGCCGAACTCGATAAACACTTTGCGGGTTGCGAGATTGTGGGGTGGATGCAGTCCCAGCCGGGATATGGTGTACACCTTAACCCGTCATACGCTGATTATCACATGAACAATTTTACACGTCCGTATCACTTGCTTTTTGTCATGGACCCCGTGGAAAAATTAAATTTGTTTTATGTTTGGAACAAACAAATGGATGGCATAGCAGAAGCCAACGGGTATTTTGTGTATTATGACCAAAATAAGGGAATGCAGACATATATGGCAGAAAACCGCATTTTGCGTACAAAGGGGGCGGTTGCAAACAACACCACCAAAGAAGAAGTGCCATTGCCAGTTGAGAAAGATGACATACCTGCACCACGTTTAAAACTTTTTGACGAACCAAAAAAGCAGCAGACCACCTTTACACAAAACAAGCCAAAAACAGGCAGAGCAGAGCAACGCATGGGGAGCATAAAAACAACCCCGCTAACAACCTCGGAAAAGAAGGAAGGCCGCAGTGTTGATGACATGCGCCGCCTTACCAACCTCCTTGTTGGTCTGTGCGCTGTGCTCTTTGTGGTGTCCTTCATTATGGGGGCAGGACTTTTGCAAAGTGATGGACGAATAAACGCTTTGGAAGATGCCATCATAACCATGGATAGCAATAATCTATTGATTGCTGACCAAATTCGGCAACTGTCTGCCGTTGCTGTTTTTGCGCCGCAAGATTTTGCAGACGCAAATAACCCGACGACTCATCAACCTGAAACCCAAACACCAACAACAGAAAATGTAACGCCGCCGCAGCAACCGCCGGCAGATGAACCCACAACCTCGGAAATGACTACACACCCTCCAGAAATTACCACACCAACGACAATACAAACGGCTCTTTCCAATGTTCCTCATAGCTATGTGATACAACCTGGGGATTCGCTTTTGCAAATTAGCCGTATGTTTTTTGGAGACATTAACATGGTTTCCGCCATTATGGAGCTAAATGAAATAACCGACCCAAACCTAATAACAAGCGGGCAAGAAATTTTACTACCCCGTGAATAAACTTGGAACAAAATCACAAAACCTCCCGTCTGTTATATAAACAAATTTGGGAGGTTTTTTATTATGAAACGAAGTGCGGCTATTGCCTTGATGGTTTGCATATCGATTTTGCTTGTTTCTTGTGCATCGCACAATGCGAACAACGAGAGATACGATGACCCGCCAATTTTAATTGCTGGTTTGGGAGATATGAGAATAAGTATCGACCCATACCGTAACCCTGAAAGAGTTGACGAAACCATTAAAATTGGGATAACTCACGCAAGTCATGATAATGTTGGGCAAATATTGCACTATTTTGGCAATGGTGTGGACTTTATGCTTCTTGACCATGAGCAATTAAACAACCTTGAGCAACTGCGTCAGTTTTATGCTATTTTTATTAATTGTGGAAGCCACCATGGTATAAGTCCCCGCATTTTGCGCAGCTATGTAGAGCAAGGTGGAATTGTTTATGCTTCCGACCTTGCGGCTACTCCCTTGGCAGAAGCATTTGGAGATATTTTTGATTATGCCAATGTGTCCCCGTCCTTGACCGTGCGCAATGCGGAAATAGTCCATTCAACGCTTGCTTCGCATATGGGAGTTGGAGGGATGGATATCGAGTTTAACATGGGCGGGTGGAATGTGGTAACTCAAATGTCGTCTGGGGTTACAACATATATCCAAGGATATATCCCAAACCACGGCATATCGCCGCTTGCAATATCTTTTACCTACGGTGAAGGCACCGTGTTTTTTACATCTTTTCATAACAACGCCCAAGCTACGGATGCAATGATAAATTTTATTGAATACTTGGTGTTTAGAATTAAATTTATTGAAGCGGATAGAACTTTGCAATATTTGGCACAAAGTCATGGCTTCGATTATAGCGGTGCTGTATTTGGGTTTTTCACAGATGCAACTGCGAGAACCGCTGATGCCGCTACAATGTCGCCAAATACATCTTTTGAAACGGACTTTTTGACAGAATCTGCTGCGCTGTCTTCATCGGACTTTGTTGGTGGAGGATTCAACGGCGGATTTCGCTATAACTTTGCCCAAGGCGTAGATTTTTTGTTAATGGTGGATTCGGGCGGACAAGATTTTACCCTTGTACTGCATGACCCTGACGGCAATATTTTCCATATTACCCAAAATGGAGAGGTATACATTGTCAAAGGCAACCCTTCACCCGTACCTGCCTTTGAAGTCATTGGAGGGCTGGGTATACGCATAAGCGGCGGGCTAGGGGGATACTGGACTTTTTACGTGATGTCTGAAAATGCAGACGAAACGGCATCCTTTGCCATAGGCATAGCAACGCAATCACAATAAAATAAGCGAAGTTTTACTCCAATCTTTCCGACCAAAAGGACGAGGGAGAGAAGGGTTGTGATTGGAGTTAGTTTGTGGTTACTAAAATGGGCATATATTACACAGGCGGCAGCATTAGCCGCCTTTTTTATTTAAAAAATTAAAACCTTTGACATGATATTTTTTCTGGTGTATAATCGTATGTTATTATGCTTTGCCCTAAAACATTTAATGAAAGAGGCTGATGTGATGAAGAAGAGAATTATAATTATCGGTGCTGCTGGAAGGGACTTCCACAACTTTAATACATATTACAGGAATTATGAAAATTACGATGTGGTCGCTTTTACTGCTGCACAAATCCCAGATATTACAAACCGTCTGTATCCCAAGGAATTAGCTGGAAGTCTTTATCCAAACGGCATTCCAATTTTTTCCCAAGATGATTTGGAAAAGGTTATCCAAAAATACAATGCTGACGAATGTGTTTTTTCATACAGCGATGTTAGCTATGAATTTGTAATGGGTATAAGCGCGAGGGTAAATGCTGGTGGTGCTGCCTTTACGCTACTTGGACACAAAAATACAATGCTGAAAAGTACAAAAAAAGTTATTGCTGTTGGCGCAGTGAGAACTGGCTGCGGGAAAAGTCAAACTTCGCGAAAAATCATGGAAGTGCTTAACAAAAAAGGTATGAAGGTCATTGCCGTACGCCATCCGATGCCCTACGGCGACCTCAATGCTCAAAAGGTTCAACGTTTTGCTACGCTTGACGACCTTAAAAAACATAATTGTACCATTGAAGAAATGGAAGAATATGAACCTCATATTGTAAGCGGAAATGTAATTTATGCCGGAGTTGATTATGAAGCCATATTGCGTCAGGCAGAAAATGACCCAAACGGTTGTGATATTATACTTTGGGATGGCGGGAATAACGATTTTCCATTTTATGCTCCAGACCTTATGATTACTGTTACAGACCCGCACCGTCCCGGGCATGAAGCATCATATTACCCTGGTGAGGTTACGCTGCGAATGGCAGATGTGGTTGTTATTAACAAAATTGACAGCGCGGATTTTGATAACATTCAAATTGTGCGTAACAATGTTGCGAAGATTAATCCAAATGCAGTTATTGTTGATGCAGCATCAACAATAACTGCAGATAACCCAAAAGCAATAAAAGGCAAACATGTGTTGGTTATTGAAGACGGTCCTACTCTTACCCACGGCAATATGAAAATAGGGGCTGGCGTTGTAGCCGCACACCGCTTTGGAGCGGTAGAAATTGTTGACCCACGCCAATATTCTGTCGGAAAATTGCGTGAAACATATGAAAAATACCCAGATATTGGGCTTGTTTTGCCTGCGATGGGATATGGAGAACAGCAAGTAGCAGACCTTGCTGCCACTATTGAAAACACCCCATGCGACAGCGTGATAATAGCAACACCCATAGACCTATCAAGAATCATTAAAATTAATAAGCTAACAACAAGAATTGCGTATGCCTTGCAAGAAATTGGCAGCCCCTGTTTGGAAGAAGTTATTGATGATTTTTTAGCAAAGCATGGACTGTAATGTCGGCAAAGTAATCCATGATACCTAGATATATTGCCCATGCGACTTTTTGTTGATATTCTTCAGTTATCAATTTATTTGCCTCGTTAGTATTGGTTAAAAAGCCGCATTCCACAATAACGGCAGGAGTCTTGGTTTCTTTCAACAAAAAATACACCGTATTTGCCTTGGCTTCCATCTTATTTTCGAGGTCAAGGCTTGTTTTAATACGGCTTTGGATTAATTCAGCTAAACGCTTGCTTTCTAGCGAATTTTCATAATAAAATGTCTGTGCTCCTTTTGCACTTGCTTTTGCAAAAGCATTTTGGTGTATAGATACAAAAATATCTGCTTGCATATCTGTTGGCATATTCACTCTTGACATCAGGTCTGCACGCTTTTTGTCGCCCAAAGCCACATCGTCAGCTCTTGTTGTAAAAACAACGATATTTCCGCTACTTTCTAAAAATTGCTGTAAATAAAGCACTATGGCAAGGTTTATATCCTTCTCCTCATGACCAGCAGCACTTACTTTGCCGGGGTCCCATCCGCCATGCCCTGCATCAATAACCACAACACGATTAACGCCCGACAAAGCAATTAAACAACACGCCGCAGACAGTGCAATTAATTTCGTAATTTTCATTTACATCGCCCTTTCGAAAGCATATTCACATTAAGCTGCTGTGCGTCTTTTCGGCTGAATTTCCACCACTCGTTGTCAGCAGAACTCATACGAACCTTCGGGTTCGCATGAAACCTGCTTCCTAGATTGGCGGAAATTCATCTCTCAAATCCGCACAACCCATTAATGTGAACATGCTCTAGTTATAATCTCTAACTTTCTATTGTAATTTTTAGTCTGTGTTGGTATAATATAAATATCCTTGCCAAAAAAAGTATTGAGGTGAAGCATATGAAGAAAAAAAAATCTAATGCGGGAATTTTCGTATTGGTGTTGACAGTGGGTATTTTGGCGTTTGCTGGAGTGTTTTATTACGCATATACCGTTAGCTCTCAAATAGAGCGTCCTTTTGTACACGAAAGAAGGCAAGCCGCAGAACGTATGTATCGTGAAACTGTCGGCATCGATATAGAAAGAAATTATCCAACCACACCAAGAGCCCTTATGGAATTGTACGCAATTACTGTGCATTTTCTATATGGTGATTTTATAGCTGTGGATAGTATGTTTATGGAAATTATAGAATTTCAACGCATGTTGTTTTCAACACAGCTACGCCAACTAAATTCTGCCCAACAGCAATTTAATGCTCTTGTGGAGCATTTGGAACTTTTGGCAGAGGCTGAAGCTAGGATTTTGCGACCAGAAGTTGAAGAAATTACTCGGGGATACATTGACGAGCGTTCAGCCTTGGTGCAGGTGCGTCATCGTTTTGCTCACCATGATTCCCTGTATCGGCTATATCATTTGGTTATGGACGATAATGATATGTGGCGTATAAACTCTTGGGTAGAAGCCGACGAGAATTTTAATGCGATAAATGGGGCAGGGGAATAATGGACAATATACAATGGTATCCTGGGCATATGACCAAAGCCTTGCGCATGATGCAAGAAAATTTGAAATTGGTTGATATTTTGATAGAGTTGTTAGATGCACGAATCCCGTTTTCTAGCAGAAATCCCGACATTGAGAGGCTTGCTCAAAACAAAAAACGTATCATCGTGCTTAATAAAGCCGACCTTGCGGACGATAAGCAAAACACCGCTTGGCAGACTCTTTACGAAAATTTGGGATATGCGGTGGTTTTGGCAAATTCTAATGCCGGCAAAGGCTTGGAACAAATTGCAAAAATTGCCAGAGGGCTTATGCAAGAAAAAATTGAGCGAGCCAAGGCTAGGGGGCGGCTTAATGTGCCGACTCGAGCTATGATTTTGGGCATACCAAATGTGGGAAAATCCACAATGATAAACCGTTATGCAGGTAAAAAAATGGCGGCGGTTGCCGACCGACCCGGCGTTACCAAGGGCAAACAATGGATAACTATTTCAAAAGACTTTGAACTGCTGGACACCCCAGGCATACTTTGGCCAAAATTTGAAGGGGATGGGGGAACAAACCTTGCTATAACAGGTGCCATTAACGACAACATTCTTGACCGAGAAAAACTCGCCCTTTCTTTAATAGAAATTTTGCGCAAAAGCCGCATGGAAGCTCTAGTAGAGCGTTATAAAATCGAAATTACACAAGATGACATTCCTACTACAATTTTGGAAAAAATTGCTGTCGCCCGTGGCTTTATTATCAAAGACGGTGGAATTGATAAACTAAAAACTGCCGTCATCATTTTGGACGAATTCCGCGGCGGCAAATTAGGACGTATAACCTTGGAGGCATCTAATGGACAATTTGGCGAAAGCTGATTGGCGCAAGGGTTTTATCTTTTTTTGCATCATTGGGCTTGGAGTCATGTTGCTTCAAGAATTACCAACGGGCTACAGTCTTTTGGATGTATTTTTAAGTATTTTTGGACTAACTTCACGCTGGGTCAGAAATGGCAGTACCATTTTTGTCGGAAATCTTGTTATTGCCGTAGGTATAATTGTGTGTATTGTTTTTGCCGCACACTATTGGCGAGAATACAGAGTGCGCTTTGTGGCTTTACCGCAAATTTTACGCAAACTCCCCCTGATTGTAGTTGCTTTCGTAATTTTAACAGGAAACTTTGTTATCAATCCATCTGTAATAGACCGCATGTATTTTTCTTATATAGCTCGACAAGGCGGCATTGAAGCTGTTACAATGGGTAATGAGAGGTCATTACGAATTACAACACAAGAAGGCGCGACCACTTATACATACAGTTTTTGGCTGACAAACCATGGACGGGATATATTAGTAATAGAAATTTATCTTGTTTATGAAGTTTTTGACCGGGAAAGCGGGACAAGAAGCATGAGCCAAACCCCTATTATTTGGGATGATGGCGCAAATGTCAAATGGAATTTCGGTTCTAGATTTCCTGTGTGGATATATGGTAGTTTTGAGGTGTCTGCAAAATTTAGAAACGGCTCTAATTCTCACCATCACGGTTTTTCGGTTATTATTGTGGACGAATACGGCAATGAATTTTCACCGCCGATACTAACAAGACATTAATATTTCATAATACGATAGGAGGAACTATTTTGCAAAACACAAAAGATTTTGAGATTTTTGCAGCAAAAATTCGATTAGAAACTACCAAGATGGTTGGTACACGAGGTTTTGGACATATATCTGGCTCATTATCAGTGGCAGACGCCTTGGCGGTGCTTTATGCCGAAGGCGGAGCGATGAATGTGCGCCCTAAAGAGCCAAAATGGGACGGCAGAGATAAGCTGGTGATGTCCAAAGGTCACGCTGGTCCTGCGGTATATTCCGCCCTTGCATTGCGGGGTTTTTTCCCTATGGATTGGCTTGCCACGCTTAACCAACCCGAAACCCGCCTACCAAGCCATTGTGATATGAAACTGACCCCTGGTGTGGATTTTACAACAGGCTCTCTTGGGCAGGGTGCATCTGCCGCAGTTGGGCTTGCTCTTGCGCAAAAAATGGACAATTTCCCCTCCAAAACATATTTATTTTTAGGGGATGGCGAATGTAACGAAGGGCAAGTTTGGGAAGCGGTTATGTTTGCTGCTCAACATAAGCTATCCAATTTAGTTACTTTTGTGGACTATAATAAAAAACAGCTAGACGGCACTACGGATGAAGTTATTGATATGGGAGATATAGCTGCAAAATTCACTGAATTTGGGTGGAATTCACAAAAGGTCAATGGACAATGTGTTGCAGAAATTTATACAGCCTTGCAAAATCTCTCTGCGGACTTGCCAAATGCCATTATATTAAATACAACAAAAGGTGCTGGTGTGTCCGCTGTCGCTGATGTTACACTTAACCACCACATGGTTGTAGACGGAGATTTGCTTGTTGCGGCTATTAATGAATGTGAAGCAAAACTTGCGGAATTGGGGGCTTGTAAATAATGAGCATAATATATGATGGAAGTTTGGATAAAATTGTGTACAAAACAGTTTTTGGTGAAACTATGGAAGCTATTGCCGTAGCGGATGCTAATGTGGTGTATTTGGACGCTGACTTAATGGGGAGCATCGGCACAACGGGGTTTTGGAAACGCAACCCCAAGCAAGCAATAAATGTAGGCATTGCAGAAGCCAACATGGCAGGTATTGCGGCAGGACTGTCTGCCGCCGGCAAAAAGCCTTATTTGCACACATTTGGACCTTTTGCATCCCGCAGGATGTACGACCAAGTTTTTTTGTC
>Ga0123352_10004098_pt1 | contig 21362 bp, 9 predicted proteins | sample TergutLab28metaG_FD_89700 | JGI IMG/M metagenome (GOLD analysis project Ga0123352, IMG submission 89700) | Labiotermes labralis P1 segment gut microbial communities from Petit-Saut dam, French Guiana - Lab288 P1 | ecosystem: Host-associated > Arthropoda: Insects > Digestive system > Gut ...
ATGTGAATAATACAGGAACCAAATACGTTAGAATTATGAAACAAACTGCATTTTGAAGAGAAAAAACGGAGAGTATATACCATGTTTAAAATATTCAGTACCTATATTTGTTGAATAAATATACAAAATGCAATTTTAGAGGTTAGCGGTGCGGTACGACCACTATAGTTGACATTAGGCTTCAAAAGGTCAATTGCATCACAACATTACCGGTAAGTTTATATGTTGGAGTGAGGCACCTTTCTAAAACACTAGCACTAAAATGAAGAAATATGTCTGATTAATTCTTACCCACTATCGATTCATGGTAAGAAATATTAAACCATCTAAAACAAAAACATTTGTCTGCGCGTGGTTGCATAGGTGCTCATATTAACATTCAGACAAATTTTCACCGGCGTTCTTTATAAGAAAATGAGAAATAACAGAAGTAATTACAATATGAATAAAATATTTTAATTTTCTGTAGCGACTGTCGATGCATATTACGTTTACCGACTACGTACAAAATTTTATCCAACATCCCATCACTCAAGGTTAATTCCATATGCAGAATAAAGTATTATCAGTGTGGATTTCGACTTGACATATCAGCTACTGACCACATATTGTGCATTCTTCAAATACTTGAGAAAAACGGGTTCACAGCTGGGCAGCCCAGACTTCAAGAAACCCTGTAATTCATTTGGGAGGGTATTTATGTACAATATCTTCGTACCGTTTGGTATAACTAAGAAATTAGCAGGACTAACAAAAATGTTTTTAAATGACACTATTTTAAAGTCAGGTTAGGCAGAAGTTATTTGATATATTTCCTACTAAGAGTGATCTGAAACACGGAGATGTTTTCTTCGTCATTGCTTATTAACCTTTTGGCGCCGTAATTATTTTTTTAATTTTAGCACACCCTGTATATAAAATGTGAATAATACAGGCACCAAATACGTTGGAATTATGAAACAAACTGCATTTTGAAGAGAAAAAAACTGAGATTATACACCATGTTTAAAATATTCGGTACCTATATTTGTTGAATGAATGAATATATATATATATATATAAAATGCAACTTTTGAGGTTAGCGGTGCGGTACGTCAAGTATAGTTGACGTTAGGCGTCTAAAGGTTAAGTTTGCTTTAGAATATGGCATTAGGAAGATTCAAGCAGACAGAGTGGTTGAAACGGGATGGTAAAAATCAGCCTCAGGTTCATGTTTATTATGTTAATATTTTTATGTGAAAGCATACATAATGCAAAAAAAGCACAGAAGCTCGTATTATTCGCTGCTAAGGAGATTTGTCTAGAAGTGAATGCTAAAATTAACTATAGTATAGTCGTATCTCGTGAACACAGTGCAGGACAACTGCACAACATAATGATGGACAACAAATCCTTCGGAAGTGTGGCAAAGTTAAAATATTTGGGAACAAAACTAAAAGATAAGAATCAAAATGGCATTCCTGAGGAAATTAAGAGCAGATTGAACTCGGGAAATGTTGGTTATCATTCGGCGCAGAATCTTTTGTGTGCTGGTTTCGTATCCAGAAACATAAACATTCAAATATGCAGAAATATAAGATTGCCTGTTATTTTATACGGGTGTGAAACTTGGTTTCCCACATTGACGGAGGAACACAGGTTGAGGACATTCGAAAATAGAGGACTGAGGAAGGTATTTGGCCCCAAGGGGGACGAAGTAACAGGGGAGTAGAGAAGACTATAGAAAGAGGAGTTTTGTGACCTATACTCTTCACCAAAAATTATTGGGCGATCAAATCAAGAAGAATGAGATGGGTGGGGTATGTGGCACGCATGGGGGAGGGGAGAGGCGCGTACAGAGTTTTGTTAAGGGAACCTAGGGGAAACAACACATTTGAAAGTCCTCGGCGTAGACGGAAGAACAATTCAAACAATATTATTAACATTATAATAATATTAAAATGAAATATAGTGTAGGGTGTGAAATTAATTAACTACGTCAGGACGGGGACAATTGGTGGAATCGTCTGAGAGCTCTCATGAACCATCAGAATTCATCTAATGCGGAGAATTGCTTGGTTAGCTGATGATTTATTCGCTTTTCACGAAGGACTCTGCTCCACCTAGTTAGTTATTTAGTTAGTTAGTTAGTTAGTTGATTAGTTAGTTAGTTGATAAATTAGTTTGTTTGTGATAGGTTGGTTTGTTAGTTAGTTAATTAGTTAGTTGGTTGGTTAGTTAGTTAGTTAGTTAGTTAGTTGTTATTCGATCTGTCAGTGAATATTTTAATATCAATCTCCACAGACGCGTCCCTGAAAACTGAACAAAGTGTGTGTCAACTCGTTTTACCTCGTGGATTTATATGCCTAGAAATTGTGTCTCCGAGACTGAACACATGTTCTGATATGCGCAGCAGTGAACACCGCAACGGCACGGATTGTTTTGGCCCCTTCAAAGGAATGAGTATGACAGCAGCGGTAGAATGTTTGTTTTAATCCCTGAATTCTTTGCATGTGAGGAATGCAATTAATTTTACGTCCTTTTGTGGCCAGGCTTAGAATTCCGACGGCATGGTTTAACTGCTGTATCTGAATGTTTTATGGGACATTCCAAACTCTTTGTTAGAGAAATATAGACGATGGAGTCAGAAAAACAGACAGCAAAATTTGGTGGAAGAAGAAGAAGAAGAAGATAGGAATAAAAAGCGTAGATAAGGCAGATATTTTACTTCGATGATTTGGAAACGTGGCTGGAAATGATTCCCATACAAATAAATATATACTCCAACACCGAATTTATAAATGTAGGTTGTTTAAAGTCGTTCCTTCGAGATGTGTTGCGTAATAGAGCGTTGCATATTTGACACAGGGGTTCAGGAGAACCGAAAACGGCAAACGTTCAAACATGTGTGCAACTCTTGTACGGAAGATTGAATTTCATAGAGACGCATATTGAATTGTTCCTATGTACAAATCAGCAGTGCTAAGGGGTGCGCAAACTTACACACAGAGCGACGGTTGTGGCTTGTTTATTGTTGTACCTCCAGATTTTCAGTTCCTGAATACTCAATTATTATCCCGTGTTTCGTATCATAAAGCTGGCCGTTTCTAGCAAACTACAGTAAATGCAAGCACCCTGAAATCTATCCCTTTACAGGCCTGGACAGGCCCTTTGTACTCCAGGAGACTGAGTCTCCCAGAATTTGTAGACAGTCGTCACATAAAGGTGGTAAATTTGTCAACCCTACGCACTGGCCGCCTTTACCTTCAGGAAATATCCCTGGTACTCATTTCTGTTAGAGGCTGAGTCGACGCCAGGACCACAGTGCGGCCGGAAGGATTATTGTCAATGAAAAATTCCAGCACCTTCATCGGCAATACAACTTGTGGCACAGTGCCTCAACCAATCCTGCAAGAATAAACGGAAATACGTTCAATCAAGTGGACAGGATAGTGTAGCCGGTATAGCGATTCGGTACGAACTGAACGACCCGGCGTTCGAACCCCGGTGGGAAAAAAAGTGTTTTCTCTTCTCCATACGCGTCCACAACGGTACGGAACCCCACCTATTCTCTTCTGGAGTAGGCATGGGGCTCTTATTCCGGGGTAAATCGGCGGGGGTGCGGCGTTGATCACCCGCTCTCACCTAGCGTCGAAGTAAAGAATGGGTAGTGCCATACCTCTACTTCCCCTTTTGTAATTACTATGGCATATCATAGAGTGACCTTTATCTTTACCCCTTCAAGGAAGTAAATGAATTCAAGACAATGTGTTGTTTTGGCGCAGGATGATCGGTCGGCCTATGTATGTTACATATGGACGCAGAAATACGTAGAGGTCTTGATCCAAAGCGTTCGTTGTCTTTGTTCGGTATTAACCATAATTGAAATGTCTTCACAGTTTCTCGAAAAAAAATCCCAACATTGCATTTCGTGGAAATGCATTCAGAGGATATAGAGTTGTTAAATGGGTAAAGACGGACAGACGCAGCGACGTCAATGGGCGCTCCGCAGAGCTGCAAACACGCCTAAAAACCAAATACAGAAAATTGGAAAGAAATTACTTTATTAAGAGTGTTACAGAAAAAAACATAAAAATTTGCTGAATTATGCAATGCGGGCACTCAGTCTGCTGGTAACGGGATGTATATGTTGCAGCTTTGAAGAGTTTTGGGTGCTCGTATTTACGTGGTGGCGGAAATTGCCTGCATACTTTGGTAACCTAAAGTAATGTGCATTATGTCATAGTAACATTTCCCCCCCCCCCCAAACATTCGTACCGTACATCTTGATTTATCAACGTTTTCTTTATTCACCAACTGATGCACTAGTGAACTGTCCTAAAAAGCAATATTAAAATTTACATTAAAATTTACTCCGACATGTTTCGATGCATTTTACACCATCATCAGGGATCGCATTAATTTGTGCTTACTAATGTTACATTTGTTAAAAGTTTAACTGTAACTTTAGTAAACACAAATTAATGCGCTCCCTGATGATGGTGTAAAATGCACCGAAACATGTCGGAGTTGTATTAATGTAAATTTTAATACTGCTTTTTAAGACAACTCACTAGTGCATCAGTTGGTGAATAAATTAAACTTCGATAATAAGTATAAAATATTTTAATGGAACCAACAGAAAGCGCCTAATAACTCTGCACTCTGCCCACGCAGCGAGCTCGTCTGTTTCCTAGTACTATCAGATAATAAGCGATTGTTGCCTTACACAGTGTCAACTTGATGGTCTCTGTCATGGGGGTACTGTGTTTACTGTGAGGTAGGAACTCAATCTTAGGCTATGCTTACATAAGTTCACAACGTATCACGCCATATTTGAGGCATGCTGGGATCTTAGCATTATCGGCCCTTCTCAAATGGCCTTAATGTTTGAGTCCACTGCAGAGAGTCATATTTCTTGTTACACGTCACAATTTTACATGCTTTACAGAATGCCAACTCTCCTATCATCCCGTACGTAATTTCTGTAGCTTACAAGCTTCTAAATGTAACAAAATCTTTCATAGGCTTTTGCAGTCTATGTGTAGAACGGCAGACAGACTTCACATAGGCCTACTGATGACAACTTTTATCGGTCCAACATTTTTGCCCCTGCATGCTGTTGACTGAAGAGACCATTTTCACAACAACAGTAATTCTGTGAGAAAATATGAACATAATCATGGGAATGAGACTCGAACTATTCATGCTTCTTTTTTCAGGGTGCTGAGAGAAAGACACGTGATGAGGAGAGACGGGCTGCTAAGCGCAAGATGACGGCTACAGGACGCAAAAAGATGGATGAGCTGTACCATCCAGCAACAGAAAGGTCTGAGTTCTACTCCATGAGTGACCTCACAAAACCACCTGTTCTTTTCACCCCTGCAGAGGACATTGACAAGGTAAGCTTGGATCATCTCATTTGGCAACATGTTTATCACGTTCAACTTATATGCGTACTGGATAAAACTGGCTACATCTGCTGTCAGTGCCACTGCTGGTTTTCCATTTTTAATAGCTGAGACATGCAAAGGAATGACATAAATTTGTGGTCACAAAACTAATCATAAATGGAGCATTTCATGTAACAGAATTCCTTCACAACATCAAGTTCCCTCCTGCTCAAATCATATCTCACAATGAATTTTCACAACAACAATACAAAATATAACATTCACCGATGTACAGAAATTTGAAAAAAAAAATTTGTATGCCTTTCAGCAGTTGGCCTAAATATGTGTAACGATCCCTCACAGTAACATCTCTTACCTGCTTCTTATATTGACAGCAATCGTGATGTAGTTTTAAGTGTAATACAGTTATTTTGATAATGCTTGCACAGAAATATTGAGAATTATAACTGAGCTAAAGCAAGGGTTATAATTTAATGGGCTGTTCAACATACATTTATTAATAATAAAAAATTATCAGGTAAGATGAAGATAGTTATGTTGTAGCAACGACAGTCACTGTTATATGAGAGTGGTGAAACTAAAATTAATGTAATGATTTTAAAGACATTTTCATTACACTGTGAAAAGGGTGTGGACTGAATTCCTGTGGTTCAGAACAGGGTCCATTTACAGGCTTGGGTACTATCCTCCTGCAAAATGACAATGCTCCATGGACAATTACTTTTGGGAGTAAAACAAATTGTATGAGCATAACAACCTAAATAAACAGAGAAGGCAGAACGTGGTACAAATCATTAACTTCAGTAAATGTGATATATTTCTGTGTGATGGACTTATTTTAACTCTCACTCAAAATGACAGTGAAGCCATGCTACTACGAACAGAGAAGGAGTTTTAGTATTGTATTGTATTTATTCTCCTCTAGTAAATCTTTGTAGATATAGAGCAAGTCAATATGTGCACAGTATGCGTGGCATTTGTCATACATATTACAAATTACAAATTACAAATTTATCCTTAACTAGGAACATACAATTTTCTCTTAAATTTTAATAGGTACATTAATTTATCAATACCTTTTCTAGTATTATAAATTATTCTTGCATGAGTACATATGAATAGATTTATCTAGAAGTCACTTGATAGTATTCATTAAGACTATACAATGTGTGTTCAAGGAGAAAGTTCTTCAATTTATTTTTAAAATGCTTAGGATCCTTAGAAAGGGATTTAATGCTCGTTGGTAAATGATTAAAAATTTTAATACCTGAATATAAAACTCCTTTTTGTACCAGTTTTAAATTAGTTGTTGGAGGATACAAATTGTCATTATAGCGAGTATTTCGGTCATGTATATCTGAGTTCAATGGAAAAGATTCTCTATATTTAATCACAAACAAGAGTAATGATAATATATACTGCCCTCGCGGTGTCAAAATTTGTAGTTGTTTATATAGTTGTAACTCTCATTACCAAATTTTATGGAAATCAGTTTACATGTGTTATGACTGTTATGTGTTCAATTACTGAATAAAAGCAAGAACAGCAGAAGTGGGTAGCAAGAATAAAGTGTCCGGCACTTTTTGCTAAGATCGTGTTTTGTCAACACATTTTTAAAATTGGGTTGCTGTTCTTTGTTTCAGCTGACTTCAATGGAACTGCAGGGATTCTATGGTCATGAGACAGACAGTTCAAGGTGGGAAGAAATATTTACATTTGATTTATACTCAGCAAACTCTGCTTTTGTGGTGCATTTTTGCATGCATTTCTGTGTGCTCACTGTTTTGAATCAACCCTTCTCCTGTTCTTTCGCATACAGTTGTCTAAATTAATTAGGCATGACATGGCATGAACTTCCTTAAGTATGTGAGACTGTGCCAAAATAAGAAATTTCCTATTTTGACACAAGAGATGTTGCAAATGTACAAAATTCTGTTTGCTGTTTGTGTACACTACGTTCTTCAAGCACTGTCAGACCACCTCTCAGACAGCAGTATGGTATGGGTGTTATCATTCATGGTTAATGATTTTGCTTTGATATATGAGTAAATATGTAAAAGATAATATTTTATCATTCAGATATAGCTATGATGTACTAAAAGCCAATACACTTATTTTCCTGATAAAATTCCTATGTAGCTTATTTTCGGTGGGACTATTTTTTTCCAAGATTTCATTTCATAATTGCATAAGGAGTTTATTTCATAATCTGTTACAAACACAAGTCCCACCAAATTTCCACTTCTTCGTACCGCTTGCAGCGTATTTTATAAATATGTCTGTGTAAAATGGTTTAAAATATTCTATGAAATTTACTTAGTCATTTTTGTTTTAAAAATGGAAGGCATTACTACACTGAGTAATCTCACATACCAAAGTATTCAACATAGCCAAATTCTGAGAAATATCATGCTGCTTATTTGACTGATGAATGATTTAATTCATTCAAATGTCAAACATTGTCTCTTATGTTAGCTTATATTTTCAACGGTAATAATATATTATAACCGAAAGATACATTTTCTTGATTTTGAACTTAATTGAAAGCCTGCAAGCCTCAAATATGTTTGTTTAACCTTGAAAGTATCAGGTGGCATGTTAAAACCACCGGTGAAGGGATTACAGGAAGTTGGAAGGGAAAAATGTTAACTAGAACCTAATTCACCTACAAAATATAGAAAATTTTAACCTGATTTCAATTCTTCTCATTTTGGTGATCAGCCTGTCAAATGGGGAGGCAAGTTCTGGGTCTCAGCATGGGCTTGGGAAGCAGGGATTGCCCTTCCTCCTGCATTCGAGCAAACCAAGCACCACGCCGACTCTCAAGTTCCACAACCACTTCCCTCCGGACACACCTGGGTAAGAGGATGCACTCTGTCTATCCTATCCTCGCATGGCAGCTTTTTGCACTATTCTTTGCTACACTAAAGAATATCAATGAGTGTGATATTGTAATGTTCTTGCATCAAAATACAGGATGGGATAAGTGCAGTTTTTCAAATTTGGTTGTATTTTGGCTTTAGGTTTTTAAGGCAAGAGAAGTCTGTTAGCAGAACAAGGAAATATAATCAAATCAAAAGAAATATGCAATTTTGGTGCATTGTATAATTGTTCATACACCTGTCATGTCACCTTATGACACAGAGATTAATCATCTGGAAACACTCTTTATGTTCTGAATTTGCAACGCACTTTCAGTTTCTTATTTTTTATTTTTATTTTTTATTTTTATTTATATTTTTATTAATTTTTAATTCATAATTTATTTATTATAACCAACAAATGCACAATTATATTATAAAAGTATATACCACAACAGTCTCTTTGTGTAGTCTTTAGGTTTATCATTGTAAGACCATCAGACACCTTACATGTATTGAACTATGTCACATTTTGTTAGTACAGTTGCAGATGGTTAGTCTAGCTTTTAGTTCGCTGTTATGTAGCTGTTTTACTTATTTAAAATTCTAATAAAAAATTAGACAACTGGGATACGTTTTGTTTGATGTGTGTGAGCAACAAAAAAAAATTGAAACTAGCATAGAATAACACAAAAATGTAAACACATTTTACTGATAATTATAAGCCTGCATCATACCATTTACTGCCATAATTATGTGTGTAAGAATAATACATGTAATTACAATAGTGATAATTTTTTTCTACCTAACACGAAATTGATATTGGCACATTTATTGACATGCCCCCTTAGCAACTGCCTGTCCAATGCCATTACATATCTCTCATTTCATTAAAGTGTATGAGCCTAAAAGCCTTTGCAGGTTGACTTGTTGGGACCGTATTTTTGTTACATCCTGTGGTAAACAGTTGCAATTACCACATCTGCACCAGTATGCTACTGCCACACAATACCCACACCGAAAACTATTCAGTTGTTTTAATTGCCCTTATATTTATAAAACTGATGCAGTTTTTCTTTGAGGAACAATTTTCCTTAACATTCTGGAATTTATGTTTTTATGTGCAGTAGCATTGCATTAATTCAAGTTAAATCTACTTTCTGAACACTTGGAATAACTTACAAAATTATTCATTACAGAATTACTTCTGGCGGAGTTCTTACATTATTAATTCAGCTGAATGTACATTATTTCTAGACATAGTATGGAAGCTACTGTATTTCAACCCTTAATCATAATAAACATTGTATCTGGATAAAATGTTTAGAATAAAGAAGGTTCAAAACTTGGCTATGTGATGAGTCTTGTGATTATATCAGTATTACCAGTTTGACCTGCCCATTTATTTATTCATTCAAGATGAAAATATTATGATGGATGGAATAAGGACAGGTTATAAAGTAACCCACCTAAATCACACATTCAGACTTGCCATCAAAGTTCCTTTTCGTATGTCAGTTAATGCTACACATGTCTTCTTCTGATATGCAGAATGTTACCAAATCAAACAACTGCACAGGATACACATGAAGGAAGCCCAGAACTGTGCTTGATTCTTTTCTTTTGGACTATTACTGCAGGGAAATTTATGCTGACATTAACTTTCCCTGCATCCACCCAATTTCTTGCTTTATTTGTTACTGCAGTCTCTTATTAGCCTATCACAAAACTATGTCATATCCTTGACACATATGTTATGTTTAATAACCAACAGACCCTCACTTTCTTTGATTTACATGACTGGCTGAGGATTGTGTTTCATTTTTACAGTGATAAGAAGGATGGGATTATTGACAGTGCAAACCTCTCAACAGACGGCACAGTTTTTTCAAGTCCACCAATAAAGAGGGCAAAAATGATGGCAGCACCATCACTTAACGAACGGGTGATGCTCTACGTCCGGCAGGAAACGGATGATGTGTATACGCCGCTGCATGTTGTTCCTCCTACTACACAGGGGCTACTCAATGCGGTTAGTGCATAACTATACTGAAATATTGCCTGAGGTTGTACAGTTTTTCTTGCATTCTAGATAAATTATTCCTTTTATTTTCATATTATGCACATCATTAATGAGCTTTCATTTGGCATTCTTAGGTTAAGGATGAAATACTTTTTATTTCCATAAAATATCTACAAACAATGCAGCACAAAACTGCATTACAATATTAGAACTCTTAGGAAGTAAGCGAAAATAATAAGTGGAGAAGTATGCAGAACAACACTGGCAGAGATAATGTTTGCGCACATTTTATTTCATTCCAGTAGTTAATTATGTTTATGCACAGCCATATTCAGGAACTCATACCAATGGACACTGTAAATTTAATGCAGGCAGTCAGCTATAAACTTCCACAAATTCTGATGTTTATTGAAGCAAAATTATTAGACCATCTATTATGAATTTATTTATCCCCACTATTTGAAAACTGTGACTCTACCATTACAGGAAGTCCCAGTGTTACAAGCTGCAATTCTTAATAGTAAAGGCAAGACACTTATGTTTGAGGGAAGGAGACTTCATTGTTTGTTCATATCTTTTGAACAAAAAGACTTGGTTTAATTTAATCACACATGAATGTGTGTAAATTAATGTCACACTTCCAAAATTTTGGAGATACTGATATATTACATCCACAAAGCTACATACTTACAGGATCGAAGAGTTCTGCCATGCCTCAGTTTTTGTTAGTAGCTGTTATCTCTGGTCTCAGCATGGCAGCTGTCACAGAAGCTTCATCACATGAAAGCCTGCTTTAGAGTCCATATTTGTCCTGCTCTTTGGCTTACCTTATTGCATAGAAGTGGCTCAAAGTGCTAACCTCTACTTGCAATCAGGCCTCACACCTGTTGAAAATATTTGTTATTAAATGGCACAGTTCTTATCTCAAAATATTGGCAATTACTCTTAGAATAACATCTTTCAATTCTGGCAAAGAATGTAAATTTTTTACATAATTTGTCCTGCAATTTTCCTACAAATGACAATTGGATTCCAATGTGGAGATCAAAGACGTCATAACTGTCTGAAGTAAGATGTCAGAATCAGCAGAATGTAATGTTATGAATTTACTGTTTATTCAAACAACTGAGGACCTTTGATTTTGCTCACATACCCCAAATGCCAGACTGCAACATCATGCACAGGAAATCATGAACTGAAAGTGATGTACTGGAACACCAACATCTCTTACTCTGGCTGTTTACAGTCCTATTTAATGTAATCTGTGGCTCATCCAAGAAAGACATGTGTTCCAGACCAAGAAATGCACTGGTTAGCAATTCTTCAAACCACCAGCAATACTGTCTTCTTGCTCCCCATTATAGAGGTGTTGTATGGCTCTAATTTTGTACAGGTGTAGTTCTGAAACTTCTGTTGCGATGAGAGATGAGGATTTTGACACCCCACTTCAGTTGGAACACAACAGTTTCATAATACATTAATGTCCAGCCTTGTATATTCCAGCTCATATTTCCCTATGATCAGTAAAGCAATTAGAGATACACTCTGTATGCTGTATTCAAAATGTGTTAGGGAATTTTGCAAAGTAACACACAGTACAGTTTCTTACAGTGTGTTGAGAAGAGACAACAGTACATTGCACATTTATAACTTAATCCTCAACTGTGTAGAACTTTTACATTCATTGTTCCGTGCATCATTGTAATTGTTTAAAAAATAACCAACTTATTTAGAGATAAATCAAAACAAGACTAAGGTTCAGTGATATTTAAAGAAGTATTCAATAGGGATCAGAGGTAACAATTATTTTTTTGTGCCATTAGAGCTTCATCAATGTTTCCAAGTACTGTGAAATTCACCTGCAAAATCTGCAAATCAAAATACAGTTGTTTACCCCAATTTCAGTTTCTGAGAATGGCTGTTGTTAATATATAATGTTATTTCTTAATGAAAATAGTGCTACCAGCACCTTATTCCAGTAAAGGGTAAGTGTTTGCCTGCTTCTCCCTTTTGTATATTTGCATGTGTGTGTGTGTGTGAGACTAACACCAGCAGAATTTGCATGTGTCTACAAGGTTTTATCACTGGGGAGCCAGTTATTGGCTTTGGCCAACTATATCATGCTCTGGAAAACAAATAGGAATGCACAGTAGAAAGATTCTCTTGATTTGTCTTTCATCCTCTCCAAGAAAATGCGAGGAAAAGATTTAAAATTCCAAATTAAATGTGACAAACCAAAGTAGGTCCATCCTTTGACTTTGTCAAACCCTGTTGCCTAAAAATCAATACCAGTAACTATTAATCTGTTTTCCTTATTTTCCAGATTGAGAATAAGTACAAAATTTCTACTTCAAGCATTAGTAACTTGTATCGAAAAAACAGAAAAGGGTAAGTTTTGCCAGAAAAATTGTCTATTTGTTTTCCCCTTCATAGTTAAGTTACTGTAACTTATAAAACAACGTCACAGAAAGAATATCCATAAGGAAAATGAACAACTATTCTTCAAGTAGAAATTTTGGACAAATAAGACTGATTAATAATTGTTTAACTTACTATAAGAAGAATAACAAAGCTTCTACTAACTATTTAACAAAGCATCTGCACTAATTATTTATACAGTAGGTAAATGACAGACTTCAGAGTAGCGTTTGGAGATCTGATATTCGGGCTTGTTCTCATAATCAGCCGCTTAATTTGAATATATGAAAGAATGGCAGTATAATATTTTGACTTACAAATAATGTGTCTCTAATCACAGTGTTATTTACTGCTGTCCTCTTCATTTTCAGGATTATAGCCAAAATTGATGATGATATGCTCAAGTACTATTGTAATGAAGACCTCTTTCTTCTGGAGATAAAACAAGTGGAGGGGGATGATGCTTTTGAAGTAACACTCATTGAACTGATGGATCATTAACAGCAGGACACAATGCTGCTGCATCTATATTAGTCTTTCATTGCAATGCCATGGAGGCAAAGTGTTTCAGTGCGTTTACACTGTTCATTTGAATGTAATTACTATTATATCATAATAATTATTGTTATTTTATGTTAGAGTGAAGATGAAAATATATGTTCTATTAAATTTATCATGTTTGTCCTCTAGTAAACCAGTGAATAAATGTGTTTTATTGATAACACTGAGTGTGATGGTTATTGTTTATATTTATTTTTTATACATTGAAACCAATATCAAAATAACTGTGTGTATGAGACTGGGTTCAGGAAATGGGCTCTGAACAGCATCGAGTGAGTGAATGGTGAGAGTGAACGAGCGTGTGTTCTGCATCTCCAGTGAGTGAGAATTAAACGAACTTCTACTGCATCAGTGTTGCCAAGATAAAAAGGATTAAATGACAACTAATGATGAAGTGAGAACCAACTGGGAGAAAAAACTTGAAACAGGGAGAAGATTTAGTATAAATAAAGCAGAGATTATATATAAACATATATTCACACTTAAACCTGTCCTATTCATAAAATTAGATTAACACCTGCTGCAATTCATTCTAAATTCTGCTAACTTTATTTTTTGGAGGGGGGTGGGGGGTAATGAGGAACTGTAGAGTTGTAAGAATCAAATATAAGTTTTATATTATACCTGTTGCGTTTTTAGTTTTAAAAGACCTGTTTCAGGGTTTGTTGATCTCAGAATGTCAGAGAACATTTGAAACAGCACAAATGAACATAACAAAGTGCTCCTCTCTGTTGATTTGTCAGGGAAAGACCTTGACTTGATGATATGAAATATGACAGAACAGTGACAGCAGTTACATTTAGAGGCCGCGTAAGACCTCCCCAGTACTGTGACTTGCAACATCCCACAACCTTCATGTTTACCTTTGGCTCGAAATAAGGCAATATACAATAAAACTGTAACAAAGCCACTACATTCATTCAGATTTGTGGCTTTGATATTTGCTTCTCACTTATAGTACATAACACTTGACAACCCACAGATGAAGCCAAAAACAGCCTGTTGCTCACTGTCATGGTATTTCACTAAGTTACATGTTCAAGCATTTCATGTAAACAATGTACAGCTATAGGATAATTATAAACTATCCATTACCTTCAACACTAGAATGTGCTGAGAAGTACACTGTTAATGCAGAAGAAGTTAGTATTTCAATGCAACATTCTGTCTGATAATAGAAGCCATATTGTTTGACTGCTTTATAATAAGACTAATTTTGTCTTCCAGTAATTATGTAATAATTATTAGTAGAATATTGTTTTTAACTTAGAAGATTGTTACTATACTAATAGGAAACCTTGTACTGGAATAAATTTGTACTATTATTACAAGTTTATTTTGACATACTTTGTAACAATAGCATACAATATTCATTGTGCTATAGCAATGGTTCGTGTCTGCTACCAGTACATAGGTCACTGTGATACACAAAAGACATCAACACTGCTATCAGTGTGATAGTGTTTCAAGCTATCTGAAGTACTCATTTGCTCCTAATAAGGAGGAAATAAGGTCGCAAAATGAGTACTTTAGAGTAAACCAGGTATGAAGCTCAATAAGAATAATCATACAGACATTGCATTTAATTTTTATAAAATTCTTATTACATGATTATGTTTGTTAAGAAGACATTAAAAACAAGGAAAATGAAGTTCATCTGGATATTTTGTATACATTTTAGAAAGACAAAACTGCATGTACAACCTTGCAAACAAACCCGCTATGGTTGATTGTTGAGTACCTGAGTTTCTGTCATGTTTGTTTAGTAAGTTTTCATTCAATAGCATTCCAAGTAATGAACAAAAATAATCTTTCTCAGTGGGAGTACCAAGTATTTTAGAACAGTAACTATTTCACTTTTACAGCTTTCTGTTTCATGGTATTAACTAACAGAAGACCTCATTATGTGCATTTCAAAAATAAAGATTACGGTACCATCATTTAAACATATATTTATATATTCTAGTGGTGATGGTGAAGATTGTTGTGAACAAGGCTGGATTCCGAACTCCTCATTTATGTTTTATATGCATATAATAATACAAAAATTATGTGAGTGCATGTGTTTTGTATATTAATTGTGTGTGCCCTAATTTATTGATTAGTATTTTTGTTCCTCTTTGTGTTGCCCATTTTTTATTATTATTGTTACAGCCATTTTGATACATTTATAGTTTGCTTACGATATTTAGTATCAAGTATTTTTATGGGTAACATCAAGGATGCATTTGTATGTACTGTAATGTATCTCTCAAAAATATATTGTTTAAGCTTACATTAAACTCATTCGTTGTAGTGTAGCCTCTTTGCTAATAGTTTAAAATCTTAGATCTGTGCTTCTAAACTTGATGAAAGGGATTTTATCAAAACTGTATCACCTAATTTAATAATAGCCAACAATAAAATGTAAGTGAAACTTGACTGCAATATTCATGTGCCAAAAAGATCAAGTAGTTGTAGTAGGTTTAGGTTTGAAAAATAGACCACAGCATTACTAAATTCAACACAAAAATCTTGTTATGAAAAGTACTGAATTTGTTTTCTTACTCTTTGATTAAATTTTTGAGAGGTGCATTGCCACTAACCATTAACATTTGTACTGATACAAAGTAATTTACTTTATTAACAACAGAAAGGAACTCTCCTAAGGTTTTTTATTTAATCACAATTCTTTGCAGTTTTACAGAATTATGTGCCTTATATTGCTGGTTCTACTAGTAGTTTTCTATTTAGCAAACATTTAATAATAGTGAAATTCTAGAATTAATTACAACTGAGGATGCTGGAGGCAAGAAGATCCTTAGTATGTTGCATACACAGAATTTATCTACAATGGAAAACTTTTCTTGCCAAACTGTGCCTCTAGCCTCTCAAATAAATTCTATAGTTATCTGACTTGAAAAGCTAAATTGTAATAGAAAATTAATTACAAAGCACAGTGTAACTTATACTAACTGCAGTTATCAGTCTAAAATGGTATGTTTACAAAATTCAGCAACATAAGCACAGGGGAGGTCAGAAATACAAAGCAGCAATGGTGTGTATCTTGGAGAACATGATATATAGTCACAGATTTAATCTGTTAAATCCTCCCAGTTATGCAAGATATACTAGTTGTATAGAAAGTCTTCTAACACAGGTAAAATACAGAGCATCTCAAGTTTCCCAAGCTAATAGAAATATAAGCTCACTTATGGAAAGTGAGTCTTCTGACATGGGTCTCTCTTATCAGCAATGGAACTTGAAATTCCCACCCAGCCATGCTGTATCTCATACAGCTCAGTTCAGCTCATGTGATAAATGTGTTCATGGCAAAACAGCTCTGCAAAGGAAATAATGTAGCCAAAACTTTTGTAAAAAATTCCCTTGTCAACAGTGACATGTACAAGAATAGTCTACAGTTAAACTTAGTTATTACATCATGTAAGGGCCTGCATAAATTGTGTCATTATAAATGAGGTGTAATATGAAAGTAAAGGAAAAATATTTTAAGACAAAATATATACCTGTAGGCATATTACCTAGATGTTTACTCCATTTTCAATTTAAATTTAAATTTAAAAAGAATAAAAATTACTTTTATACAATTGTAAATTTCCATACAGGCTTATGCTAAAACATACAATTAAAATATAGGACAAACAAATATTATCATGAGGAGAGAACTGCTCACTGGCATATTGTCATTTCTCTGTTGCTAAAACAGTTTCAGTGGCACCTCATAGATGTCACTTTTTTTTCAGGCTTTTGAAATCATTTTATTCTCGATCCTTGCCATTCAAACAAACTAATAATTTTGGTTCTGTTTTCCAAATAGTTTGGATTGTAGTCTTTATGATATCAAATTCCCAACACATGTCAGCTTTTATTTTCTCCATTTTATATTCTCATATCGCAATAAATTTTTCTTCAGTGCCAAATCTTCCTTTTTCGTCACTGTCATCACCTTATCACTCTACCAGTCTTCTGTTTACTGCAGGAGTAGAAAAGTAGAGGGCAACTTTATGTGCAAAGTTCATTTACCTTTGGAATCTTTGTTCTTCCTGTATGTTACATGGTGTATATTGGTAGTTAGTTATTGACATTTCAGGACCATGTCAAGCAGTCTATGAAACGTCAGTAACAAGCAATCTACACTGCATAACATCCCAGTTGAGTTTAATCTAATTTGCAATGCATCAGAAGCCTGCAATCATGAATTACCATTACAATCGTAATTTTCTGGGCTGGGACTTCGTACAGCTATTGAATGAGTACAAGCAGAGAGTTGTTTAATTCTCAAAATAGCCTACTTCTTGGAAAATTGTATTGGAAGGGATGATTGGCAATGTTGTTATATCAGAGGTAAAGGCTTTTAGGTATGTCGTACTCATTAAGGCAGAAAAAAACATGCCTTATGAGGAATTAGGTGTTACCAGAGAAATGTTTAATGTTATACATGAGGTTTCACACAAACTGTCTTATAACTGAGTTCATATGTTCATAAGATGGAAAAATTTTCAAATCACAGGTTCACTGCTGGCCAAAAATATAATACGACAATTTTTATTTTTATCAGATGAGAGATGGTTTTCAGTAATTATGAATACAAAGAGCCAAAATAATTGATGGTTTAATGAAAATCCCCACATACTAAATTTAGTTGCTTTTACATCCCCTGAAAGTGTAATGAGTCTGCACACAAGCCAAGAGCCTGTGTATTCCAAAGAAACAGTTTCCAACCACTGTCATAAACATATCAGAGAATTAACAGAAGAAGGTGAAATGTAAGGCAGTCCACTTTAATTGTAAGAACTGAAAGGCACTTTTCAAAATAAAATTCTCAGTGTTTCAACAGAAGAGATGTGTCATGTGTCAACAGATATTTTCAGAAAGTCTTCATGTGCTGGAAATCAGCACTTGAAGACTTTGCAATGAAATAAGGTAAGTTCAACCATGGGAGATAATTGAACTCTAAATTCTCAGTGGATGTAAGCTTTATATGCAACATTGCTCCTGCAGCAGCTGGTGTGGGGAGGGAAAAGATTAGTGAGATGCTCTGTAGTTATTTTATTTTTTACTTTCATCAGAAACAACATGCTTGGAGTATTAAATATTTTATTTTCTGTTTTGATGGTAACAGCACTGTCTAGAACAAAACATTCCATTGCAGCTATGCCACTAGCATTGTTTTAAGTTCATTTATGGAACTTCATAGAACAAGTATGAATTATTTGAAGTTTCAGAATGTTAAGAAGCATTTGCTTGAGCAGATACTGAACTAGCACAGAGAAGATTTGTTATTAATAATAGTATGACCTAGAACCATCACTGGTATATGGACATATTAAATCATTTCCCTAGACAAATTCAAGTAACAAATAGCTACACTGTGTATTTTGAGATCTTCTTCAAAATAGTTATAATTGCTAGTTCAGAGTACATCACATGACAGCAAAGAATTAGTTTAGGTAAAAATACTTACTTGTATTAATGTAAATATCTCTACTTCTACTTACACCTCTTTTAATTTTAAAAATATGAAGAAGAATGTGCCATCATGGCATAATGCAAGTCACGATCAAGCAATGTGGAACAGAATTGTGATGATCATAGCTGCAAAGCAGCAAATAAATCAACATTCACCATGATCATGGTTTCTTTTTGTTATGAAAGACAATGTACAAACTGTTTTCATATGGGAATATAATTATTTTCTTTGAAAGAGTGTATCAAAAGCAATTAGTTATATTAAGTGATTTGTCATTGACCAACAGTCATTTTCATTACATTTTTACATTTTATGACTTAGCTAGTGTAACAATCTCCATTTTTTCACTCTTGCCATTGCCAGAATATAATTAACAACTTTAAAGATCAAGCACATAAAAGTTTCCATGTGATAAAAAAACAGAATGTTTGAAAACTGTGTGCTGTGAATTTATTTGTTTTTGTGCATGTGACCCTCATAAACACACTTTCTTCATCCATTACAGGATCTGTACTTTATTAGAATACATGAAAAAATTAAGCTTCAGATAATTCGTCATACTTTTTGCATTACATGTAGTTGTATTATATGAACACTGTGTTTAGATTAAGGACCCATACCTTTGGCTCCACACAAATCAAATGATTTGGGTTAATTTCATATTATGAAGGACTCAATCAAATTGTAATTACATATTATGGTATTGTGGAAACCTACGGTTGCTTTTTTATTATTATAGTTACTTTTTGTACCATGCTTAGGTGCAAAATAAAAAAATGTGTATTTATGGTCTAAATTATTTTTAATCCCAACACCCTACACAAAAGTTTCCTTTCCAGGTAACTTAAAAATTCTGGGATTTGGCCTGAACAAATTTTTGAGTCTAAGGCAAGTACAGAACTTTATGTACTTATGTTTAGTGTCAAATAAATATGTAATATTCAGCATTAAAGAAACAGAGTTAACAGATGTGTGCTGTAGCTGTGTGTGTGACATGTTCATATTCGTTTAGAGTCACTGTTGGCTCAGTGCACTGATATCATGATCAGTAATAATGGCTCCAGTTACAATTGCTTTTGATTGTCTGACCGGCTGTATTTTACTGATAATGATTGGTTATTGATGTCAATAAATGATGCTGTAACTGGATCTGTGGGAAACTTTTCAATAGAAGCAGTATTGAATATATTATTTATAGGTTTCTAATTGACATAGGGTTGTAATGGTAGAAACTTCGTATTTTTTAAAACCATATGACACCCATCATATCACTTTCAAAGGAAGATTCTGGGAAACATTTTCCACAGCTTGGTGATAAGTTGCAATTAGTTGCAAATATGTAGCTTGCCAGTCCCTCTAAAATTTTAGTCTAATGATGCACTGTTTGTTCAAGAAATTTCCCAACTTACAGGCATGTCATAAACATGACTAACATTGAATTTTATGTCCCTAACATCACAGCTCTTCATCAGTTGCAATGTGTGTTACCAATGTGTCTTGCATATTGACACCAATATAGGTGGTACAAAGTAGTACAGTTTTACTGTTCATACTTTTGGCATCCTCAAAATGGACTGATATTTGCCTATAATACACATGAGAAGATACTGTAATTTTGAAAGCTGTAGCAATGCTGAAGAGAATCTCAGCTCTTTTGCGTAAAGTGGTAGTGATGTGAGCGTGAGTGAATGGAATATAGTGAGATTCTGAATGTGGTGGGGCTTGAAGTTGCAGTTGGTTGTACAGTGATACATTTGAACGTTTGTAAGAGTGTGCAACACGAGAGTCAGAATATCACCACATATGAGCAGACACAGTTATGCTACTTTGCTTTTTGTATTTTATGAAGAAGGGAAAAGGGAAGGGGCGTCTGTTCATATTTCAGTGTTTTAACTGCAGACACAGATTGTGGAGTATGCACACGATAGAGGACTGTACAAGTCTGGTGCAGTGGCCATGTGGCCTAAACCTAGCCTGACCAGACTGATGGGGTTCTTAACAGTATTTGCACATATCAGATTTGTATCCCCCCCCCCATGCTAACACCATTAGCACTGATTTATAGAACATAACATACACTGACATACCGCATGTTCAATATTTCAGTAAGTAAGTAACTGGGTCCCATTGTGAATGTTGTGCTGACAAGCTGTATTGCTCCAGTCAGTAGCAATTATACATCCCAGAATTTGTATATTTGAAATTACCCATATGTACCATATCTTTGTTGTAATGTAGAGTCACTCCTAAGTTGTCAGATTGTCAAACTTGCTTCTGGTCTACTCATTTCTTAGATGTGGATGCCATTGACACTTGTATTATTGTTGCTTTTGCATTGGTTGTACTAGCTGCGTAATTTGTCAAAGAATAAACACCATGCAAATGCAGCTGTCAGTAAAGACGTGTTGTAATACACCAATTTACAACTCATATATCCATCATTTCCATTAAACTTGATTTTCTTTGAAGGGCTTAATTGAGTGTTACAGGTTTCAATCACGAAGCCACAGAATTTACATAGAATAAAATTAAAAAAGAAATACTGAGAGACAGATAAAATATTATAAAATAAAGGTGTAGTACCTATTCAGAATAACATAAATTAAATAATTACACAGTTCAAATACACACACACA
>Ga0123352_10004100_pt1 | contig 21358 bp, 21 predicted proteins | sample TergutLab28metaG_FD_89700 | JGI IMG/M metagenome (GOLD analysis project Ga0123352, IMG submission 89700) | Labiotermes labralis P1 segment gut microbial communities from Petit-Saut dam, French Guiana - Lab288 P1 | ecosystem: Host-associated > Arthropoda: Insects > Digestive system > Gut ...
ATGAGCGCCCATACAGCGAAGAGTCTCAGCGGAATACATATAGTATTCCTTCCTCCTCCGCCTTGAAATGCTCGAAAATTCACTCAAAATCCGTGCATTCCCATTTGTGTCAACACACCCTAGTTTTCCTTGTATGATTTGCCTGTTTTGGCGCAAACTATCTGAGTCACCAAAAGTCCCCAGTAAGAACGGAGGAATTTATTTGAAGGCACTCAGAATAACGATAACACTCATGCTCATACTCGCGCTGCTGGCCGGCTGCGCGGCCAGGGCCGGCAATCCGATCGTTGAGGTCACCCCGCCGCCCGGTTACCCCGAGGCTGAAGACTTCCAGCCGATTCCGCCCATCATAGGCGGGGACGTATCGCCCGTGCCAATGCCGTACGAAGATGAGGGCGACCACGAGCAGGCAGTCGCCGCTGTCATCAGCATCGATTTTGCGGACATCGCCGACCTGGATACGCAGGGACGCGGCTGGGGCCACGGGGGACCGGTAGATGAACACAACCGCTCGACCGGTGCCCTGCTCTTTCAACAGCGGTACGGCCACTTGGACGCGCACTTTATCCGTCCCGATTCGGACAAGATTTACTTCACATTTGACCAAGGCTACGAGTACGGCTTTACCCCGGTCATTTTGGATACTTTGCGGGATAAAGGCGTGCCCGGCGCGTTCTTTTTGACCATGCACTTTGCCCAAAGCCACCCCGACCTAGTGCAGCGGATGATCGACGAGGGGCATGTGCTGGCCAACCACTCGACCGCCCACCGAAACTTCCCGACCATGCCGCTTTCTGAGGCGATGGACGATGTGCTAAAACTGCACGAGTATATCCTTGAGAACTTTGGCTATGAGATGACCCTGTTCCGATTCCCCGAGGGTGCGTTCAGCGAACAGACTTTAGCACTGCTTCAAAAAATCGGATACCAATCGATCTTCTGGTCGTTCGCTTACCGGGACTGGGAAATCGACAACCAGCCGCTGACCATCGACGCCATCAACCGAATTACCGGGGCGGTACACCCCGGCGCGATCTACCTCTTCCACTCAGTTTCGCGCACCAACTCCGAAGTTTTGGGCGAAGTGATCGATATCATCCGCGCGCAGGGGTTCGAGTTCGCGCGGCTTGAGCTTTAAAGCTTTACCCGCGGTTCTTCATATACAAAACAAACGCCTCCCACGGCCATCGGGAGGCGTTTGTTTGGTCAGCGGGGCAGTGATTTCAGCCCGCTGCCCAGCATTTCGTCATACAGGTCGGTCCGCCGGTCACGGAAGACCACGTTCATATTGTTCATATGCAGCCTTCTCGCCGCCATCAAGTTAACGGTGGCGACTAAGACCTCCTCTTTGTCTTCGCTGGCCGGCCCGGCTCGGTACCAGCCGTCTGTCCCGACAATACAGCTCATCCCCGGGAACTCGCATCCCCGCTCAATCCCGACCCGGTCTGCCGCGACCACAAACATGTTGTTGCACCCGGCATTTGTCATACAGAGCTGCGGCCCAAGCGTTTTGGCCGGGCCGTCTATCTCAACCACCCAGTTGGTCGGGCAGAGCACAACGTCCGCGCCCATCAGCGCAAGCAGCCGAAAGCTTTCAAAGTACCACATGTCGTTGCAAATGAGCATCCCGATCCGCCCGATGGGTGTCTGGAATACCTGGTGGCCAAGATCCCCCGGCTCAAAGAAAACTTTGTCGTCCTCCCAAAGGTGAAGCTTGCGATGTTTGCCGATAAAGCCGTCCGGCCCGACCAGCACGCAACTGTTGTAGGCCTTGCCGTCTTCACCCATTTCACCCAACCCGCCCGAGATGTAAACGCCGCGCTCTTTCGCGATTTCCATCCAGGCCTGTGTGGTCGGCCCTTCGGGAACTTTTTCCATCAGCGAAAAGCACTCTTCCCGGGTGTTGAACACATAGCCGGTGTTGCAGAGTTCAGGCAAAGTGATCACATTTGCACCCTGGTCGGCCACCTTGCAAATCAGCTCGATGGTGCGCTTTACGTTTTCTTCTTTTTGGCCGAATTGGGGGTCAAACTGGATAGCCGCCAGCGTGACCATACTCTCTTGGTTTATTAGCTTGTCTTTTGCCAATGTAAACCCTCCCCGTCATCTGTTTATTTACGCTTGCTTAGGTATTGATCCAGATTCCTTGCCAATGCAGCAAAGTCGACGTTTGAGGGTGCTTTTTTACCGATTGGGTTTGTGACAACGTCGGCGATGTTCTGCGCATACTCTTTCGGGTTGCCGGGCGCGTTGCCCAGCCGTTTGAGCAGGGGCGCGTCCTTAAAACTGTTCGCGAAAGGCATTGGGAAGTCATACTCGTACAGGTGTTTGAGATAGTGGTCGATGAACAGCGTACCTTTCTGGCGACAGCGCTCGACCAGATCAAGGTCAAGGGTAACCGTACACATGGTCGGCTCCTGGCCAGCCTCCCAGACAACGTTCCCCTCGGGGCTGACCACCATTGAATTGCCGTAAAGGTGAATGTCGCCGAAAAAACCGGTGCCGTTGGTTGAAACCAGATATGCCTGATTCTCAAGCGCGCGGGCAAAGTGCAGATGCTTGTTGATCAGGTAGAGTTCTTGCGGGTCCATTGTCAGTTTAACCAGTACTTCAGCACCCATCAGGGTCTCATTCCGCGAGATTTCAGGGAAGTTCAGGTCATAGCAGATCTGCACCCCGATTTTGGTCTCTTTTTCGGGGATGTCGAAGACCAGGTATTCCCGGCCGGGCGCGGAGTAAGCTTCAGCCGGCCGCCAGGGCGCCATCTTTCGGTATTTGCCGATCATCTCGCCTTGCGGATTAAAAACCACCGCTGTGTTGTAGGTGACGTTTTCAGGCAACTCAGGTGATGATTCGGACAGGCTGCCTGGGATAAAGTAGATGCCGTGACGCTTAGCGATCCCGGCAAAGTAATCGGTAATCCTGCCCGGAATGGCCTCGGGCGTACAGGCCGAAATACTCTCGACCCCAATGACCAGGTCGGGGCGGTGAAAACTGCGCATGATGGCATCTGTTTTCTCTTCTAAAAAGCGAAAGTTCTCGGCGGTGTCCAGGCCGACCGGCATTTGAATGATCCCAACGTTTAAAAACCGTCCCATAATGGCCTCCTTTGGCATTGCTTGCCGGTTACAGCCGGCTAAGGTGAGCAGCGTTTAACGTACCGCCCATTCTATAATTTCCACGGTATGTTGGGTGCGCGCAGGACTTTCCCGGCAGTGGTACACTCGATTTTGTCGTCGCGAATCGCTATCTTGCCGTTTACGATGACCGCTTTGATCCCCTCGGGGGTGGCGGCCGGGTTGCCGATATGCGCAAACTCGCCGCGCCCGCGCAGCTTTTCAAGGTCGAAGACAACCACGTCGGCATCCATGCCGGGGGTAAGCCGCCCTTTTTGGTCAAGCCCCATCCGCTCGGCTGGGATGGATGTAATCCGTGAGATTGCATCCACTAAGGTAAGCTGGCCGTTTTCAACCACAACTTCGCGTATAAACTTGGGGAAAGTGGTTGTATCTTGAGGATGAATGACCTCTTCGATTCCGATCAGGCCGGAGATGCCCGCGTCGGACGAGCACATCATGTACGGCAGGTCGTAGGCCATAAAAATTTCGTGCGGCTTGCCAATCAGCGCAAGCGCAAGGTCACTCGTTCCGCTGTCCCACGCGTCGCGGTATGTTTCTTTGGTCAGGTACTGGCCGGCGTATTTGCCCGATACCATGTAGATTGAATCGTAGCCGCAGTCCCATCGCTCTTTAAAGCTCTCATCAAAGACCGGGGTCTGGAAGATGGTGACAAAGCTGGTGTACATTCCACTGTCGCAAGAAATATCCAGCCCCTCGGCCACCGCGTCTTCAATCATTTGCAGTGCTTGGGCCATCATCCCAAACCCGAACTGATAGACCACGTGGGAAATAATTACCCCGACGCCAGTCTTGCGCGAAAGATCGATCGCCTCTTTCAGACCGGCCAAGCCGGCCCAGCAATCGGTGCGCACATGGATAGAGACCGGTTTTCCATAGCGAGCGGCCACCCGGCTCAGGCGAACCATCTCTTCGGTGGTCGTACCCTGGGCGTACTCGATCCCGAAGCCAAGCCCGGATGCGCCTGCCTCTAAATCTTCGAGCAATATCTGCTCGGCTTTGACCATCTGCTCTTCGGTCAGCGGGGCGTCCCCGTCGGGCTGACCGGCCCGCTCACGCACAGTTGTGCCGCCAGCCAGCTGGGATTGGTTGAGCACAAAACCGGACTTTTCCAGCTTATCAAAGTAGGCGGGAAAGTCTTTTTGGCCAAATCCGCAGTTGCCGTTGATTACGGTGGTCACCCCCTGGCGGGCGAGCAGCTCACCCATCGCCCGGTTGCCGTCGATGTGGCCGTGAATGTCGATAAAACCGGGCGAAACATACATACCGCACGCATCGACCGTCTCTTTTGCCTCATACGCTTGTCGGGACACTTCGGCGACTTTGCCCTCTTTTAAGTAGACGTTGGCGGGAATCAGCCGCCGTGTGACCGGGTCGATCAACGTTCCGCCAATAATCGCAAGGTCAAACATATTGCGTCTCCTTTCGGTTGAAACCACATGATGACAAAAGAAGCGGACAGCACCATAATCCAGGGCACTGTCCGCTTCTTTGTTTAGATAATCAGTTGCCCCTAGAAGTACATTTGAACAAAGTCAGGGAACCCGGTTGCAACACTGAGAGTTCCGTCGTCTTCAAGGATCATGGGCTTGATCTCGCCGGTATCTGTGAGCGCCAAACAGGCAATCGGAATCTTCGAGTACGTTTTTCCGTCAAGACGGATCCGCGAATCTCTTTCCTCATGCTCTGTGTAGAGCGCCGCCATGCCGGAAGGCGCAGCGATAATCTGGATTATTTTCATTTCTCAACTCTCCTTTGCACTATTATACTTTGAACGCCTTAGCGGTCTCTGCAAGGGATTCATCCAAGCGAGCGAGAACTTTCTCAAGATCTTCCTTGCTGATGACCAGCGGCGGCTCGATCCGGATAACGGACGAGTTGTTCAATGTGCCCGCGGTCATGACCCTGCGCGCAAACATCTCTTTGGCCACGTTGTAACCCATTTCGTCATCAGCGAATTCCATGGCGATCAGAAGCCCGACGCCGCGCACACCTTTGAGGATTTTGGGATACTTCGCACTGAGCTTGGAAAGCTCTGCGAGCATGAACTCGCCTTTCTCTTTGGCCTGCTTGGGCACATCGTGCTCGATCATATAGCTGATGGCAGCCAGCGAAGCCGAGCAGGCAAGCGGGTTGCCGCCGAATGTGGGCGAACCCAGAACCCAGGGATTCTCGATCAGCTCGTCAATCCAGAGGTGGGGCCTTGCGATGATGCCGGTGATCGGCATAACGCCGCCGCCGAAAGCCTTACCGAATGTCATGATATCAGGCACAACATTTTCTTCAGCGCAGCGGAATGTGGCGCCGGTTCTGCCCATACCGGTTTGGATTTCGTCAAAGATCAGGATAATTTTGTGCTTGTCGCAAAGCTCGCGGACAGCTTTGAGGTAGCCGGCCGGCGGGATGATGACACCAGCTTCGCCTTGAACAGGCTCCATGATGACGGCAGCGATTTGCTCGCCGACGGCTTCAAGTTTTTCGACTGTTTTGCGCAGGTCTTCGATGTCGCCAAAGATGGTGTGGGCGACTTGCTGAATCATGGGCAGGAATGGGACGCGGTATTTGCCTTTTCCGCCGACCGAAACAGCACCCAGGCTCTTGCCGTGGAAGCCGCCTACAGTCGAGATATACCAGCGCTTGCCGCTTGCGATTCTGGCCAGTTTGAGAGCCATTTCGACCGCTTCGGCGCCGCCATTGGTGAAGAAGCAATACTGCAAATCACCGGGGGTGATTTCAGCCATGACACTGGCAAGATAACCGCGCAGCGGGTCAACAAGCTCTTGTGAGTGAAGTGCATAGCGGTTGAGTTGTTTTTGCACATACTTGACGATATCAGGGTTTCTGTGTCCGAAGTTGTAAATGCCGAATCCGCCTAAACAGTCGATGAATTCCTCGCCATAAACGTCAGTGAAGTGAGCGCCGGAGCTCTCCCATTCGATGAACGCCGCGTTTGTGGACATCGATTTTCTGTACTCAAGCCAGCCGGGATTGACGTTTGTGTTGAAGTTCTTGATACTGTCTTCAACGATCGTTTTTTTGTCGACTTCCGTCAACTCTGCCTTATCGATATAGCCCAGTACTTTACCCAGTATGTCCTTCGCGTTTTGAACACTCACTATAAAACCTCCAAATATTTTTAAGGGTAAGGCGAAAGGGCACAAAACTTTGGTGCCCCCACGCCATTACTCTTTGTCAAATGGTGAATAGCCTGCCTTCGGGTGGCCGTTACATGAAAGAGCCAGGATAGTAGTAAGACGGATACCACAGTCCCAGAAGCATGATCATACCGGGAATGTAGCCGGTTGTAAAGCTTAAGAAGATACAGAACTTATAAGTGAACTTGGGGGAAATGAAAACTTTGCCAAGGGTAGCCTCCCACCAGATGATGAAGAGGATGATCGTCCACATCAGCCACAGGAATTTGAAGCGCCAGTCAGGATCCAAGACAACCAAGGGGGCAAGTACGGCAGCACACCCGAGTGAGAAGACGCCATATGGACGCGGATCAAGCTTAAGCACAGCGTTAAGGCCTATGAACAGATATACACAACCGAAAAAGAGACCGAGCATACCGTAGTAGTAATTGCTAAAGTAGTGGTTCCAGTTGTGAACATCGTTGGCAAATGCCACAGCATGAGAGTTTGCCAAACCGAGCAGGGGCGGCCAGTTGTGCATGATAAGCACGACAGCAACAATGAAGTTAACAGTGGCCGCGTGTTTGGTACCGCTAAGTCCCCAGCGCAAACCACACATTCCGTTGTTCATCAGGCCGGCGCCGACAATAATCAGCGATACGCCGAAAATGAACCCTCCTATGTCGTACTCAATCGGGAAGTACATGAGATTATTCATTTACACACACTCCTAACCCTCTATAAAATTTACTGTATAAACCTGCAAAATGTTTTGTTGCCTTTCCCCCTCCTTTAAGTCAAGAGATTTATGTCTTCCTGCATCCAGCACCGTGCGCGTGAAGGCGTTTTTATGCCGCTTTCACCATAGATTTGGGCCGATTTTCGCACCTGTTGCAAAGCGCTGACTAAGACTAAAGTTAAAACTATGTTAACACATGAGATATTGTTTGTAAAGCATTTTTATCATTTTTGTGCAAATTCAACGGGCAACACTGTGATTTTTTTACGAATTCGATTTCTATTTTGCGCGTGTTCATTCCTTACTTTGTGCTTGCCTGTTTGCTGTTGGTCATCACTTTTGGGTTGACAGTGTTTGCGGGTCTTTGGTATACTAATAAATATTCACAAATTCTTTCCAGTCTTTACATTATTTCTATCATCGCCTGGCTTTCAGCCCAAAAATTATGAAGGAGGATTGTTCTGTGTACACGATTGATAACAGCAACTTTAAATTTGACAAAAACATCCCGCCCGCGCTCACACTGCCCAGCGGATCGACGGTAAAATTCATTACCAAAGACTGTTTTACCAACCAGATCACCGCTGAAAACTATGAGGACGCGCTGTCGGGTGATTTTAACTGGGATCAGATGAATCCGACCACCGGCCCGCTAAGCATTGAGGGTGCAAAACCGGGCGATGTCTTAAGGGTCGAGATACAGAGCATAGCGCTTACCGGCGAGGATGCCGTACTGATGACCGGCAAAGGCTTAGGCGCCTGTGCAGACCACTTTGACAAGCTGGAAACCCGCGTGGTTAAAGTGCGCGGCGGTGTAGTCGAGTTTTCGCCGGAGATTCAAATCCCCATCCGCCCGATGATCGGGGTGATCGGGGTTGCGCCGCAGGGCGAGCCGATCAACAACGGCTGGCCGGGTGATCACGGCGCGAACATGGACTGCAAAGAGATTATCGAGGGTACAACCCTCTATCTCCCGGTGTTTGTGGAAGGTGGCCTGCTGTCCATCGGCGACCTGCACGGGGTGATGGGGGACGGTGAGTGCTGCGGAACCGGGGCCGAAATGCCGGGTGAAGTGGTGGTCAAAGTCGATCTGCTAAAAGATTGCAAGCTGCCGCTGCCTTTCCTTGAGACCGGCGATCGCTACATAGCCATATATTCGGCTAAAACAGCCGATGACGCCATTCAGGGCGCTGTGCGAAACGGCGTTGACTTCTTGATGGCCAATTATAGTATGTCCCGCTTTGATGCAATCACCCTGGTCTCGCTCGCTATGGATGTGCGCATCTGCCAGATTGTAGACCCGCTGGTCACCTCCCGGCTTGAGATTCCCAAGAAACTGGTAGCCGGGTTTAAAAAGTAAATATAAACAATATGGCGGCAGATCCAATCGATCTGCCGCCATCGCTTTAGTCGGCCATAAAACAGTTTGCGGTGCTCCCGTTCTTTTCCATATAATCAGTTCCCCAAGCACGTATGGCTTCTAAAATCGGTCTGATGCTCTCCCCTAAGTCAGATAACCGATAGTCAACTTTGGGCGGTACAATCGGGTATACCGTCCGGATGACCAGTTTATCCTCCTCGAGCTCCCGCAATTGTTGGGTGAGCATTTTTTGTGTGGCTTGGGGGATCAGCTTCCGCAGTTCCCCAAACCGACGGGTGTGATCCATCAAATGCCAAAGTATGATCGCCTTGTACTTTCCGCCGATGATGTCAAGGGTGGCCACAACCGGGCAGTTTGTGTGGTCACAGTTTAAGTTCATACCACTGTCTCCTTGGGGCGTGTTGATATAAAGCTGAACGCCCGTATTTGGTGTATTTTGAGCTTTCTTCGTTGTCGCCACAAAATACTGACGATGATCGCTCATACTTTGTGCCAACACACTCTAGTATCTTTTTGGGTACTATGCCACAATAAAGTGCGTACTTGCGTTATTTTCTCTTTCCTGTTAGTATGATAACACAGGGGGCGGACAGAGTCAAACCCCATACATAACAAAAGGAGTGAGCCAAATGATTGAAGATGGAAGCTGCAAGAATCCGCATTGTAAATGCCCAAACTGTAAGTGCGGGGACGCATGTGCGTGCGAACCCGGCAAGCCCTGTGCGTGTGGGTGCACATGTCACGAAGGATAGAAACATAACCGACAAGGCGCGAACTTTAAAAAGTTCGCGCCTTGCTTTGTTTTACAAGTTTTCGTGAATCACTTTGCCGTCCATGACGGTCAGACAGACGCTTGCGTCCAAGATTTCCTCGTTGTCGGAAATGGTAAACAAGTTCCGGTCAATGACCGCGATGTCGGCCAGCTTTCCGGCTTCCAGCGTGCCAAGGTCGTGCTCCCTGCGCACACCGTAAGCCGAACCGTAGGTATACCCGCGCAAAACCTCGGTCATGGTCAGCTTTTCCTGCGGGTTGTCGCCGCCCGCCGGCAGCTTGTCCTCGTGTACCCGGGTGACTGCCCGGTAAATCTCAAAGAACGGGTTATTGCTGACCACCGGCGAATCGGTTCCGATGGCGATCACACCGGCGGCGTCCAGCATGGTCTTAAGCGGCCAGGTCATCTTCATCCGCTCAGGGCCAAAACGGCTGGGGTAAACACTGCCCGCGTATGTCTGAGCGGCAATGTGCTCGGGCTGCATCGAGGGGATAACCCCCAGCTCGGTGAAACGCGGTACATCAGCCGGGTCAACCAGCTCAAGGTGCTCGATGGTGTGCCGGCAGCCGTTTTTGCCGTGGGTCTTGAGGGCCTCTTCGTAGTAGTCGAGCGCAAGGCGGCAGGAATAATCCCCGCAGGAATGCAGTTTAACCGAAAGCTCGCGCTTGTGGGCTTCGAGCACGGCCTTGCGGACCATTTCCAGATCGGCCAGCGGAATCCCGCGGTTGCCCGGCGCGTCGGAGTAATCGTCAATCATCAAAGCGGTGTGGGTGGTGGCAACCCCGTCCAAAAACTGTTTGAGCAGGCGGACGGTGATCTTTTCGGAGGTGTAGGCCTCCCGCCAGCCGACCACTTCGTCCAAGTCGCCCAAAAGGTCAGGGGATGCGTTGATTCGGACAGTCAGCTCACCGTCTTTGTCCATTTCTGAATAAACTGAAACCGTGCCGATGTTCCCTCTAAAGTAGGGCATCAGGTCATTGACCGAGGTAATGCCCAGCGGGGCGGCGCCCTCCATAAACGAGCGCAGGTACCGCTTTTCTTCTGCCGGGGTGAACTTGAGCGCGTGCTGGCCAGCCAAACCGATGGCGGTCTCGTACAAAAAGCCGGTCGGGTTGCCGTCTTTATCCCGCTCGATGATCCCACCCAGCGGGTCGGGGGTGTCTTTGGTGATCCCTGCTATTTCGAGTGCTTTGCTGTTTACCCAAACCCCGTGCAGCTCGGCGTTGAGCAGAAAACAGGGCCGGTCGGGGAAGTATTTGTCCAGCGAGGCCACGGTCGGCAGTTCTTGCACATCCCAATAAATTTGATACCAGCTGAACCCGATCACCCACTCCTCGGTGGAGGGGTTCTTCTCGCAGTATTCTTTGAGCATCCGGCAGGCCTCATCCTCCGACTTTGCGTCATGCAAATCGGCGCAGGTGCGATACATCCCCGACATGAGCAGATGTACATGGCTGTCGTGAAAGCCGGGCATGACCAGCCGCTCACCAAGATCGTAAACTTTGGTCTGCGCACCTTGGTATTCGGCGTCCTCTCCCGGTTTGCCCACCGCCAGAATCCGGTTGCCCAAAACCGCGACAAAACCGGGGCTTGGCCGGTCGGCCACCGCATCAAAGATGGCGTTGCTTTTGAGAATGATATCCGCTTCCTTCATAATCGCACACTCACTTTCTTCGCTGTCAAATACAAAGGTTCTTCCGTGCTTTCACTATATCAAATGTCCCCGGGCAAGTCAATCAGGTGTACTTCATCCTCAGTTTTGACCATTCCGCCCTTTTCAACTGCGGCGAATACAGCGGTTTGAGCAAGTCGACAATCTTTCCGGGACGCGAACAGCGGGCAGTCACCGTGACAGTGCTTGCGGTTCTGGCTTACTTGCAGGATCGCCCCGCCAACACGCAATCGCGCACCGGTCGGCAGGAGACCGCCCGGCAAACCATCAATGCGAATATTCTCTTTAAAGCGGGCAAAACAGAGGCCGGGGTCGACCTGTTCGACCATCCAGCCGCGGATTTCACCGGTCAGCAGACAGAGCTGACGTTCACCGCCCTGACAAAAGTTGCCCGCCATCCCCTGTCCTGCGATCAATTCGGCTCTGTTCAGACTTTCGCCCGGCCCGGACTTGTTTGGGTAACGGAAAAGCCCGGCCACCTTAGCAGTCAACGCGGATAACCTCCCCGGCGGAGCGGATCGTGTAGCCGCCCAGCTCATCCAGCCGCTCATGAAACCGCGCGTCTTTCAGCGCCGCGATAAACGCACAGATGTGCGGCAGTTCCAGAAACTCGGCGCGAATGGCGAAGTCGTACTCCTCCTCGCCGATTGGGATAAAGTCAAGCCCCATCGCCTTGGCGGCTGAGAGCACACCCAGCCCGGCCTGTGCGCCGCCCTCCCGGACAGCGGCGGCCACCGCCATATGGGTGGCGGCCTCCCGGCTATAGCCGGATATTTCACCGGGATCAATCCCCAGCGTTTTAAGTTTGTAATCGAGCAGCAGGCGTGTACCCGCCCCCCGCTGGCGGTTGATATAGCTGCACCGGGGCAGATCCTCAATCTCGGACACCCCCAGCGGGTTGCCTTTTTGCACCATGATTCCCTGCACCCGGCCAACCCCTTTGATGAGGGCCATTCCCTCGCCGATAAACAACCGCTTAAGATAAGGCAGGTTATACTCGCCGCTCGCTTCATCCAACAGATGGTAAGGTGCGATGTGGCACTCGCCGTTTTTAAGAGCGAGCAGGCCGCCCATGCTCCCGACGTGGGCGCTGGAAAGTCCCGCGCCGCCGGAGATTTCGGGCATCAAGTCAGCCAGAATGTCGAGGATCAAGTCGTGACTGCCGATGCTGACCACCGTCCGCTCAAGGCCGCTCAATCCTCGCGAAAGCAAAACATCCACCTGCGCGCCGGCTTCAACCCCCTCTACATCCTGATCGATCAGGCAGAATCCGTCCGCGCGAACCAGCGACATGGCCGCCCCCGCCCCCCGGGCAAGGGGTGACGCAATCAGCCGATCCCCTACTTTACCCACCTTGACTCGGACATATTCCCGGTGCTTAAGTGATGAAACCAGGCTGCGGGTAAGGGTGGCTTTGACGGCGGGCAAGTCTTCCTGCGTCCGGCCGGTCAGCTCGGAGAGTATGGGTGCAACAAAGTTCTGATAAGCCAGATAAGCCGAAACCGGATAACCGGGCAGGCCGATGACCGGCTTGCCGTCCACCACCGCCAGAATAACCGGTTTGCCCGGCTTGATGGCTACCCCGTGTACCACCACCTCGCCCAGCTCGCGGAGCAGATGAACGGTAAAATCCTCCCGCCCGGCGCTTGTCCCAGCGATCATCAGCACCATGTCGAAATCACGCACCGCCTTTTGCAGTGCGGATTTGAGCTGATCGTATTCATCCGGGGTGGGTGAAAACCGGGTGGGGTCTCCGCCGCCCTGGCGAACAAGTCCCTCAAACATCCGCGAGTTTGACTCAACGATCGAATCCTCGCCTATTTCGTCCCCCAGCTCGATCATCTCGGTACCGGTCGGGAGGATGGCGACAGTCGACTTCGCGCGAACCGATAGCTCAGCTGCCCCGCCCGAAAGCAGGACGCCAACGTCGATCGGCCGGACTGTGTGGCCGGCCGGTAAGATCATCTCGCCCGCGACAATATCTTCGCCCACCGGACGTACATGCTGCCAGGGGGCGGCCGCCGCGCGGATGGCCACCCCGCCGTCTTCGACTTGTGTCAGTTCCTCGGCCATGATCACCCCATCGTAAGGCGGGCGGATCGGGTCTCCGGTGTCGACCGGCAAAAAGTCCTCCCCCTCGCGCAGGGTGAGCGGGTTTGACTCACTTGCGCCGCGCGTATTTTGGCAAACCACCGCGACTCCGTCCATAGCCGCGCAGTTGTAAAGCGGCGAGTTGTACCGGGCGAAAACCGCTTGACCGGTCACCCGACCCAGCGCGTCAACAGCGCTTATATTCTCCCGCTTTACAGCAATGTGCGGCTTTAGCGCAGCCTGAAAGCGGACAAGCGCCTCCTCAGCCGGCGTGTTGGAAAGATACAGGTTGCGCTTTGACATGGATGACCCTCCCCGGACAGTAATCTTGGATATAGTATGGCGATGGCGCTAAAGTGGATGCACCATAACCGATTGACCGGCTTGCAGCCCCTCCAGGTCGCGGGGGGCGATCAGGTAGCCGTCCGCCCCGGTTAATGTGGTGATCAGGCCGGACTTGCCAAAGATGGGGGTGGCGATGTACTGCCCGCCCTCTTCGCGCAGACTGCATGGCCAGCAGGTCAGCTTGCCCGGGGATGAAGCCAGGTTGCAGTCAATCCGCGCGGGGATGGCCGGGGGCGCGGGTTTGCCGGCCGCTTCGCGCAGCAGCCAGCCGATCAGCAGTTCAAAAACCATCATGGCCGATACCGGGTGACCGGGCAGACCAACCAGCAAAGTGCGAGAAACCGAATCGGCTCCGAGGATGGTCGGTTTGCCCGGCTTAACCGCAATCCCGTGCGTGAACACCCCGGGCGTGGATACATGGTCAAAGATGGCGCGGGTCATATCCTTTTTGCCCTTTGAGCTGCCGCCCGAAACGATTACGATGTCGCCGGACTCCATCCCCGCGCGGACAGCTCCCTCGATTGCGTCCCACTCGTCCGGCAGGACAGCCGTGTTCACGACCACAAGGCCGTGCTTGATGGCCAGAGCAGAGAGCGCGTAAGTGTTGATGTCCCGAATTTTGCCGGGTGCGGGTGTTTGGTCGGGTGGAACCAGCTCGTCCCCGGTTGACAGGATGGTCACTTTGGGGGTGGCATACACGGGCAGGGATGTGATTCCCGCCGCCGCCAACCCGCCTATATCCTGGGGTAAAATTTGTTTGCCCCGCTTTAATAAAATCTGGCCGGCACACATGTCCTCACCGGGCAAGACCATATTTTCGCCGTAAGCTACACTTTGGTTGACCGCAATTCCATTTTCCCCAAACGGCTGGGTATATTCGACCATGACCACACCGTCCGCGCCCGCGGGCAGCATCCCGCCGGTGAAAACTTCGCCGGCTTCGCCGCCGGCAATCGAAAAATCGGCAGTTTCACCCATCTCTACCCGGCCTTTCAGGGTCAAAAAAACCGGGATGCTCTCGCCCGCGCCCGCCGTGTCGGCGCAAAGAACCGCGTAACCGTCCACCGTAGAGCGGCGAAAACCCGGGATGTCGTCATTCGCGTGCAGGTCGCGGGCGGTTACCCGTTCAAGCGCCTGCGCAGCCGGAATAACTTCTTCGCCGCCGAGAATATCTTTGGCGTGCGCGAAAAGTTTCGCCCGCGCACTGTCCAAGCTGTCGACTTTTAAGAATTCCACCCGGGCGCCTCCTCTCTGAGGGATGCGTATTTGAGGTAGTTTTTGAGGTGCGGGTTCTGCGGCGCGTACAGGATATCCTCCGCCTGGCCGCGGGCTTCAATCTTCCCCTTATGCATAAAGAAGATATATGCACAAAGCCGCTGAATGTGTGAAAGTTGGTGTGCACAAATGAGATAGGTAGCCGGATTTGTCTGTTGGCGCTCTAAAATCATCCGCTCGAACAGCCCGGCGCTCTCCATATCCAGATTCGAAAAAGCTTCGTCGATGAGCATAAGTTTTGGCGAAAAGATCATAGCGCGCAGCAGGGATAATTTTTGCTGTTCACCCGAAGAAAGGCCGGGGGCGAAGCTGTCCCGGTAATCCCAAAGCCCGGCCAGCGAAAGGGATTCTTTGATCTGCCTTTCATCCGGCTGGATCCCCCGTATAGTCAGCGGATAGGTCAAGTTCCGGACGACGGTATCGCGGATCAGATAAGGTTTGCGAAAAGCCATGGTAATATCCCGCTCAGTCAGGCCACAGCGGTCGATTTGGCCGCTGTCCGGTTTAATCAGCCCGGCGATCAGCTTCATCGCGGTTGTCTTGCCGCAGCCGTTCGGCCCGATGATTCCGTATATTTTGCCCGGCACAAGCTCCATCTCGTCAACAAAAAGCGAGAACCGCTCGAAATTTTTTGTAAGCTTAGAAATTTTCATCGGACGCCCTCTCTCGCTTTCGGAAGAAGTCGGCGGTCATCTGCACGCTAAAAGCGATCAGCATCAGCACAGCGCCCAAAAAAATGGCCTGGTGAATTTCACCCATCCCGCGCAGAAGTGAGATGGTCGTGGTCATGGTGCGCGTTTGGTGGCGGATGTTGCCGCCCACAATCATGATCGCGCCCACCTCGCTCATCGCCCGGCCAAAACCGGTGACAACCGCAAAGAAAATGTCGTTGCCCAGCTCCTTTATAAGCAGCAGCTGGGTCTGGGTTTTGTTCGCGCCCATAGTGCGGGCAAACAAACGGATTCCCTCAGCGCTTCGAGCGGAAGCGGTGTGTACAATCCCGCAGATGATGGGGGTAAGCAGCAACACTTGCGCAATGACCATCGCCTCAAAGGTAAACAGCAATCCCATAAACCCAAACGGACCGTTGCGCATAAGCAAAAGATAAACCACCAGCCCGACCACAACCGGCGGGGAGGCCATCAGTGTCCGGTTGATGATGACCACCAGCTTTTTACCGGCAAAGCGGGCGCTGTCCAGCCAAAGGCCAAGGGGAATCCCGATGAGAGATGAAATCGCGGTCGAAAACAGGGTCATCCGCAAGGTGAGCGTGATAATCCCAAGGACTTCCGCGTCCAAAATCTCAAACATCATTGATTCCCCTTGTATCTGAATCTTATGCGACCGTTATGCCTCCGGGAAGAAGAGGGGCTGACCGAACTGCTCAACCCCGAAGCTGCCGATTAGTTCCCTGGCGATTGGGCCGGTCACCCAGTCGATGAACGCCTGCGCGCCGGTCGGGTGGAGGGTACTCGAAACCAACATAACGCCATATGGATTGCGCAAAAACGCACCGCCCTCGCAGACGATGACCAGCTCCCCAACATCGGGATAAGCCAGCCAGGTGCCGCGATCTACCAGCATGTAAGCGTCCATTTCCGCCGCCATACCAAGCGTTATACCCATCCCCTGCCCGCTCTCGATATATCGTGGATTATCTTCGGGGGTAAGACCAAACGCAGACCAGATATCCAACTCGCGGATGTGTGTGCCCGAGTTGTCCCCGCGGGAGATAAACAACAGATTCTGCTCAAGGATTGCGGCGAATGTCGCGCCTGCGTCATTATTATGCGCAATTGGGCCATCGGTTGGCCCAACAACAATAAAGTCATTGTACATGACGTCGTGGCGGCGGGGAGAGTATCCCTCAGCCACAAAGCGATCCTCTTCAGAGCGGGCATGTACCAAAACTACGTCGGCTTCGCCGTCCCGCCCAAGTTGCAGGGCAGCGCCTGTCCCCACCGATATCACGCGTACATCCCAGCCTGTTTCCTCCGTAAAGTAAGGCAGAATGTATTCGATCAGCCCTGAGTCTACCGTGCTTGTGGTGGTCACCAGCGTTAGTTCCCCTTTTGGGGGTGATGCTCCCACGAGGGGCTGCCCGGCACACCCGGCCAGTATAGCGGCCAGTATCAGACAAGCTATCGCTGTTGACTTCACTTTCACTTCTACTCTCCTATTTCTTGCCCATTATGCCTCCGGGAAGAAGAGGGGCTGACCGAACTGCTCAACCCCGAAGCTGCCGATCAGCTCCTGGGTAGCCGGGCTTGTCATCCAATCGATGAACGCCTGTGCGCCAACCGGGTGAAGGGTGGTGGATACCAGCATGACCCCATATGGATTGAGCAGCAGGTCACTGCCCTCGCAGACGATGACCAAATCACCCACGTCGGGGTAAGCCAGCCAGGTGGCGCGGTCGGCCAGGGTGTAAGACTGTGTCTCGACCGCCATCCCAAGGGTTGCGCCCATCCCCTGCCCTACTTCAATATATTCAGCGTTGTCTTCGGGGGTAAGGTCAAGCGCCGACCAGATGTCCAGCTCCCGGATGTGTGTGCCCGAGTTGTCTCCACGCGAGATAAAGGGCAAGTTTTGTTCAAGAATTGCGGTGAATGTAGCCGCAACATCGCTGTTGTGCGCGATCGGGCCATCGCTTGGCCCAACGATCACAAAGTCGTTGTACATGACGTCGTGGCGGCGCGGGGCATACCCCTCAGCCACAAAGCGGTCCTCTTCAGAGCGGGCATGTACCAGAACCACGTCGGCTTCGCCGTCCCGTCCAAGTTGCAGGGCAGCGCCGGTTCCCACCGATATCACGCGGATATCCCAGCCGGTCACTTCAGTAAAGTTTGGCAGGATAAAATCAAGCAGCCCGGAATCAGCCGTGCTGGTAGTGGTAGCCAGGGTGATCTCGCCGGTTTCTTCCGGCTCTTCGGGCGGGGGGGCAGGCTGTGTTTGGGCAGGGGCAGGTTCACTCGCCGGAGGTGGTGTCGGGGCGGGCTGGGCAGCACAGCCGGCCAGCGTGGCTATCAGTGCCAGACAAACAATGATCGTCAGTATTGTCGCCAACTTCTTTTTCATTTCAACTTCTCCTCTTTTATACGTTTTTTGCCATCCGGGCAACGCAAAAAAATACGCCTGTATCGGCGTAAAGGGGAGAAATGACAAAGCTTGTGCTTTGCGTTGGTGTATTCCCTTTACACAATGGAAGGCACGGCCGTTTCCCGCCGCACCCTGACGTTCCGCCCTCCGTGGCAATGCTTTAGGAGGGGGGAATCAGGAATCGCGTATTCTGTTGACGCCGCCCATTACGACGGTTGGGTTAATTATACAATAAATCGGCGTGGTTGTCAATATTCGGCAGCTGTCGGCCGGACTTGACAAGGGCCGGCGGTTGGACTATGATTGAAGTATCGAAAAACCGGGAGGGTCGGGTAAAATGAGTCAATTCACACACTTTGACGAACAGGGGAACGCCGCAATGGTGGATGTAAGTGAAAAGCAGCCGACCGCCCGACAAGCCATCGCCGAAGGGCGAATCAAAATGAGCGCGTCCTGTTACCAAATGGTGAAAGGCGGTACGGTCAAGAAAGGCGATGTGTTAGGCGTTGCGCGAATCGCCGGGATTATGGCGGTCAAGCAGACAGCCTTACTCATCCCGCTCTGTCACACCCTGCTGATCGAAAAAGCAAGCGTTGACTTTGTCCTTGACGACCCCGGCAGCACAATCACTGCCAGATGCACAGTCAAGACAACCGGCCTGACCGGCGTCGAGATGGAGGCATTGACCGGGGTAAACATTGCCCTGCTGACCATCTACGACATGTGCAAGGCCGCCGACAAGGGGATGGAGATGGGCGGTATTCGCTTAATCGAGAAAACCGGCGGCAAAAGCGGTACTTATAAAGTATAAATTGAGGGAGTGAAAGCCGATGCGCGACTTGTTTGGCCGCGATATCGACTATATGCGGATATCCATCACAGACCGATGCAACCTGCGGTGTAAATACTGTATGCCCGACGATCTGCCGCTGATCAAACACGACGACGTTTTGCGGTACGAGGAGACTTTGCGCATCTGCCGGGCGGCGGTCAAATCCGGGATTAAAAACATCAAGGTAACCGGCGGCGAGCCGCTGGCCCGCAAAGGCTGTGTCGGGTTTTTGCGGGATCTAAAATCCATACCGGGGATTGAGCACGTCACCCTGACTACAAACGGCATTCTGCTCGCGCCTTACATAGACAAGATGAATGAGATCGGGCTGGACGGAGTGAATATCAGTTTAGACACCCTGAACCCCGACAAATACCGGCAGTTGACCGGCGGCGGCGACTTTTTCGCCGTTTGGGCTTCGCTGACTAAAGCGGTCGAGGCGGGGTTGCGGGTCAAGGTCAACTGTGTCGCGATCATCGGGCAAAACGATGACGAGATCGCGGACATCGCAAAGCTGGCCGAACAGATGCCGGTGGATGTGCGGTTTATCGAATTTATGCCGACCGGCGTTGATACAGGTTTTGAAGGCTTGCCGGGGGACGATATCCTCAGCCGTGTGCGGGAAGTTTATCCCGATCTTTCCGGCGACCCGACCCGCCGGGGGTTCGGTCCGGCGCGCTATTTTAAAAGTGAGAAAATGCGCGGGAGCATCGGGTTGATCGACGCGATCGGTGATTGTTTCTGCCCCGGCTGCAACCGGGTACGGCTGACCAGCGAAGGATTTTTGAAGCTCTGCCTCTTTCACGAGGATGGGCTGGACTTGCGCGAGATGCTTCGGGCGGGGGCAAATGACGGCGAAATCGAAGCCGCGTTCAAGGCGGCGGTTACCCACAAGCCCGAACGCCACGCATTTGCCGGGTCAGGACACGGCATCAAAAACATGTCGCGGATAGGAGGCTGAGTATGACCGGAATTGTTAAGGCTGTCTGCGCCAGTGAAGTGCGCGGCGTGCAAAAAAAAGACGTGACCAGCGCCTGGTTCCAGACCGGCTGGGGGATGGCGGGGGACGCCCACGGCGGCGGCTGGCATCGCCAGGTCAGCTTACTTTCATATGACAAGGTCAAAGCGTTTAACGAAAAGGGCGCGGGGGTCTCTCACGGCGACTTCGGCGAAAATTTGGTGGTTGAGGGGCTTGACTTTTCGGCGCTGCCGGTCGGTTCGCGGCTGCGGTGCGGGCTCTGCGTTTTAGAGATCACTCAAATCGGGAAAGAATGTCACTCGCACTGTCAGATATACCACAAGATGGGGGATTGCATCATGCCGCGGGAGGGCGTGTTCGCCCGGGTATTGAACGACGGCTTGATCTCGGTCGGCGAGGAGATGGAACTGCTCACCCACACTGTGGCCAAACATCGGGTCGGCGTTTTGACCCTGAGTGATAAAGGCGCGAACGGTGAGCGCAAAGACGAGAGCGGCCCGCTGATCGCCGAGATGTTGACCAAAGCCGGGTACGAAGTGACCGACCAGATTTTGCTGGCGGATAACCAGGCGGCGATTGAGAACGAGTTGATCAACTTAGCCGACCGGCGGCAGGTCGATTTGATTCTGACCACCGGCGGCACCGGGTTCTCGCGGCGGGATATAACCCCCGAGGCAACTCTCGCGGTGGCCGACCGGTTGGCGCCCGGTATCTCAGAGGCTATTCGCGCTTACTCAATGACCATCACCGGCCGGGCTATGCTCAGCCGCGGCGTTTCGGTCCTGCGCGGCGGCACACTGATCGTCAATTTTCCGGGCAGCCCAAAAGCGGTTCGCGAAAGCCTTGCGCATATACTGCCGCACATCGGCCACGGAATTGAAATATTGCGCGGCGATGCCCGGGAGTGCGCAGCTGAATAAGAATCTGTATTCATAGCTCGAAGCGCCGTTTTGGCGTATCTTTTCTCGCCAGCCCAATACTTTTCGTCTTTGAATACAGGTTCTAAAACCACAAAAAAGAAGCCCGCCATAATGGCGCGTTGACATAAGACAACAAGAAAAAACCTTGTAAAATCAACATTCTATATTAGCGGGGTAAAACGGAGCAGATTAAACGGAACGCATTATGCAATGTGCGTTCCGTTTTTTCATGCCCGCGCCCAGAGAGGAGCGACGATATGACCATCCGCGAACAACTACCAGCCAAGCCACTGCAAGCCCATCACAGGCCATGACATAACGGCAGTAGAGCGTTTCGCCGAGGACACTCGACACATGATTGTATGTGACGTAATATCGCGGGATTGCCCCATAGGTGATAAAGGCCGGCGCATGAGAATCTTCCAATAGTCCGCCGCGCCCATGTGCGTAAAGGCGATATACACTACGCCGCACCCGAGCACGACCACGAAGAATACTAAAATCAAATAATCAGCGCAACCGGGCATGGCCGCGAAGTGAAAAACTTCCGGTTTTTTTGGTACGCCATAGGTGTAGAAGCAAAAGTCTTGAAAGAGGCAAAGCTGTCTGCACTTATTTAGGGCGTGTTGACACAAAGCTGAACGCCCGTATTTTGGTGAATTTTGAGCCTTTCTTCGTTGTCGTTCGTCGGAATATATACAGTATTCCTTCCTCCTCCGCAAAAGAAGCTGCCAAAAATCCGCTTTCGCGATTTGCGGGCATTCTTCGGCCTCGTTGCTCATCAATATGGGATTCTCACTCAAAGAGGTACAGGAATGGCTAGGCCATGCGGATATTGCGCCCACTGAAATTTATGCTCATCTTCTCTACAAGTCAAAGAGGATATGGTGACGAAGATTGGCAAGGCACTTTTTGCTGATAATGGTGCGGGTACATTAAAACGTGCGGTTTAACATTTGTAGCTGGATTTGTAGACAGGGTA
>Ga0123352_10004101_pt1 | contig 21356 bp, 11 predicted proteins | sample TergutLab28metaG_FD_89700 | JGI IMG/M metagenome (GOLD analysis project Ga0123352, IMG submission 89700) | Labiotermes labralis P1 segment gut microbial communities from Petit-Saut dam, French Guiana - Lab288 P1 | ecosystem: Host-associated > Arthropoda: Insects > Digestive system > Gut ...
CAAAGAACGAATATTTAATGAGACACGATAAAGTTTGTACACATTTTCACTACTCAATATGCAAAGCCTTAGGTATTGAAACTACAGACAAATGGTACACACACATGCCCAAGCCAGTGTCTGAAGAGGGATATGTTACAGTGTTGTGGAATCAAGCAGTAAGTACAGACAGAGAAGTTACAGCAAATAGGCCAGATAAAATAAGTAAAACAAAAAAGAGAAAACATGCACACTGATAGATGTGGCAATACCTGCAGACAGAAATGTTGTGCGAAAGGAAGCGGAAAAAAGTTAAAATACAAGAGTTTGTGTATAGAGATACAACGAATGTGGAACCTGAAATGTACGATTGTACCAGTAATAATTGGATCCACTGGAATAGTAACGAGAAACTTAAAGAAAAATTTGGAATCTATACCAGGAAAACACCCGATAGATTCACTACAAAAGACAGCTATACTTGGAACATCACACATGATACGGAAAATACTGCAATGTGAAGCTTGAAGCCTGAATGGTGGGAATCACCGCTGGTTCAAGAGAAGTACAAGGAAGAAATACCTGTGACAGGATACATACATATCGTATAGTAATAATAATGAGACTGGTGTAACAAATTTAAGCAATATATCACAGTCACTCACAACACTCACCCCATCTGCTGTTCTAAGAATTGTCATTTAGACTTATTACTAGCAGAGAATTTTTTTACATTCATTATTTCCTTAAAATAAAATTGATTGATTTTGTTGTTTCCTTGTCATCCCCTTTCTAGGCCCCAACCATCCACACAGTATAATAATCTAGATTAATTTAACACCTTTTGTTCACTTCCCGAATTCACGGTCTTGAAATCAATTAGTGGAAGGGAAGTTCACTGTGCTTTTCTGAACTGATATTACTGTAACCGAAACAAGTAGTCTGTCGGACCGTACGCTGAGTGAAGGGATTCCTGTCCTTCAAACCTCTCACTTTTACCCATGTTCCTCCGGACGTGGCAATTTCATTGCTGGGCGTGTAATTGTTATTTGGCAATTCTGTTTAGCACTCTGTGTAGAAAATATATGACCTGTTTCGTTGAAAATAACAGATTTTCTCTTATGTCGTTGGCGTTACTTCTTACGAAAATTTAAGCTTATTTCTGAGAAATTTGTTATTTTTCAGCCAACTAAAATAGAATCCTTTCTTTGTCCGACTAATCACTATAAATAAGGTTTAAGTTGTGTTAGAATGGAGAGTGAGTGGTGAAGTTCACGGTGGACGATTTGAGAGAGGTGGTGTGGTGTAGTGGGGAGAGAAGTGAGCAGTACCAAGACTGATGCATGTGACTGTTTAAAAAACAAAGGGATATCAATAAATCAGCTAAAACGAAAAGGTGCCTGAGAAATGTCCTGTAACCGAACTACATCAAAAATTGGCGCGTGGTTTTTGTGGGTCCGTAGGGAATAAATACTGCTTCGACCACCACAATGCCAAAACCCGAAGAAAACATTACATTTAGCTACCAAAAAGCACCTATATACCACGACCAGCCGTCACCGTTCACTTATTGCTAACATCCTTGCTCTCCCCTACAGCCGCTGCAGTACCGGCACCGTGATAGGCGATGCAGGCACCCGAACTTGAGCTGGGTTCAGCATTCCTATCCGCAACTTGCATATCACGTACTTGAAAAATACTAAAGTTTCAGGGTACATATTTAAAAAGCTGTGCGTGTTTCATGTAAAGGAGGGTGAAACAAATTTGGCTGAAAGAAAATTGAGTAAACGAACACATTCGGAACTTGAAAATTATTAGAGTGAATTTCAGTCATATGGCCTAATTGAACTAGAAGAGGTTGATTCTGAATAAGAAATTCCAAATAATGAGTGTGCAATTACGTTTTGGAAAATTCGAGAAGACAGAATATATTATATGTATATATATTTTATAATAAGTTTTAAAGCAGATTTTGCTCCGTGATGGAGATGTTAAATAATAATATAAAACCGAGAACACTAAACTGGCGAACAACATTATTTCTAATTTGACGCCAGTGTTGATACAAAATTTCCAGAGAGAATGCCTGAAATTTTGAAGAATTGACAAAACAAATATGGACTGAGGCACTTAAAATGATAGATTTAACACGGTGAGATCACGATGGGGTAGCAATACCAAGGTTAAGGTTTGTGATTGTTAAAATAAATAGTATCAAAAATTAGTTAAAATATAATGGCACCTGAGAAATTTCAAACATTATTCTTCTGGTACGAGCGACATTACATGAAGATGATTACAGAGCGTGTGAGGAATAATACTGACAACGTAGAACTGTAGTCCTGAAAAAAAAATTTATTATATTGTCACATTATTTTCACTACATACCTTAGATGGAATATTTCGAACTGACCCATGCTTTGTGGGCAAATATCAGTCATGGAATTTACACTTTAGATTTGAGAGTAAACCGACTTCTGTCAACAGTCAGTACGTACCGCGCAGTAAACACTCTCCATTTCGTGATACTAATGAACGTGCTATTGCTTTATGGGGAAATATTTTCTGTGTATACAGAGAATCATATGAATCACACAAACACGCTGTGATACATATTTATAATTTAGATGTATAAATCGTGAAGTAAATAAAATTTCCACGAGGATTTGGAGGGGCAAATAATGTCGGAAATGACGAACATCCTTCGAGAATTAGAGCCTAGAACTGGTGCAAGCTGGATTATCTCGGTGTTACCATAAAATAAATATAAAATTTGATTAAATTGGAGTAGGGAATTACCTCCATTTATAATCTGCGAGGACACTAGAATAAAATGTGCCGTTAAATTCAACTTCCGACGGATATTTCCAAGCATAAAGGACCACCGGCGTGCATTGAATTCGAGACATAGCCTGACACCCAGATAGGGAAGATTGGAAAATAGAAAGGAATTTGCACAATAATGGGAAGCGAAAAACGTTCGTCCACACATTCCACCAAATCGGTGACATCTATGTTGTTTTCCTGCAACTGTTTCATCACATTCTTCAATGTCTCTTCTTAAGGCCGGCTGCTTCGAAATGCAAAACAAATATAACCTGCAAGTAGAAAGTCGTATTTCTTAGAATTACAGATCCTTGATCTGTAATTAACTAAACCCTGACTAAGGACATGTTCTAATCTTTCTACCGTCTCCACATCTCCCACCAGTTTTCCTACTTACGGTACATTAAACTATATTCCCATCAACTCTTACAGAAATTCAGTACAAATATACAATGTGGCTATACATATCATTTGGTAGCGCTAAGAAATGGTTGAAATAGGACTTAGCGGTTTCGAAAAATATTGAACAGAAACTAAAAAATGTTTCTCGTTTATTTTAAAAATATTGGTTGAAACTTTTTACATTAATAAGAAATGACGAAGTGTTATGTTAATTGAAATTTTGTCTTTTATAAAATAACCGATATGATTCTAAGTTATCAAAAGAACATGTTTTTTCTCTATAAATTTTGAGAAACATTCTAATACTAAATTACATGGAATTTCCCGAAGTGGAATCCGAGTTGTTGTAATCAGAATGCCTGACATGAGGGAGCAAATAATTTTGTGAACTCGCCTAAAATTTTGGTGAAAATTTTAATGTCTTTTCTCTGAAAATACATGAAGGTACTCACTTTCACTTTCATTACTAAAGACCCTTTTCAAATCAATAGCAAATAAATATCCATAAATCATTCAATAACATGAACTTACTTATTCTGGTGTGCTATATTGAAATTTTGCAAATGAAAACAAAAAAATAAAACTTAAAACGAAGCAGAAAATTTAACAACTGCTTTTTTTTAAGGATTTCTGGCTCTACTGGAACACCTGCTTCTGTCCAATCAAATTCGTCCACTTCCCGAGTTCCAACATCGCAGTCTCTTCAAACCAAAACTAACTTGGTGACTAGACCCCCAAAGATTATCAGCAACATTTTGTTTCTATTTCCTGTAATTAATGAATACATGTGACAGGTAAATTAACTTTGCCCCTTTCTTCCCCTCGCAAAGTAAACACAATGACGCGCAGTTATTTTACATCTGTTGTTCTCGCAAAACTTTATTGGTGAAAGAAAGACTGAATTCTGAAGTTCGAATTCAGATCGGTCCGAACTTCCTACGATTCTTCGTCTGCCTCAAAATATTCGAGTAATAGAATTTCAGACACTGTAATCGAAAATATAGCTGGTCAATATTATCTCACTCATCATTAATTGGTAATTTCAGTAGAGTGAAGCCAAATTCAACATTTGTGTAAGTGAAAGTGTTTAATTATTTCGACATAACTATATTCCATAAAGTTAGCGTGTCAGCACAGATGCAATGGCAAAATTTATGTGTCTATTTCGAACAAGCTACCTGTGCGGTCTGAGTTGCAGGACAGCAGGAATTTCATTCCTGCCTCCCCGATTCGGACATCGACAAAAACATGAACATTAGTGTAAATATTTTATTGTGTTTTTTATTGTTAGCGTCCTCTGTGAAGAGCTCGTCTGTAGTTCGGAGGAGTCCTACAGAATGTGTCTGTTTCTAACTGTGTGTGTTCTAGGAAACTCAACAAAGAGTCACCCTAGTCTTCAGTCTGACTGCAGCACGACAAAAAGCGTTAAAACGAAGTTTCTTACAGAACCTGGAATTGCAGTTGGTGCTTCGTTCCGGGTCCTCGACAGTGCGGTTCTTTCAGTCGTGTGAGCTGTTTTATAGGTCACATTCTAAAATAAGTTGCACGTTCCGAAGGTCAACATATCTTCACAAAAATAACTGACTTACGCGATATTACTTTAATTTTTATTTTGTAACTGTAAGGCAGTTGTGAATTAAGATAACCGACAGCCTTTTTGAAGTTCTGCGCTTCTGTTGCTGAACAAGATCAGTGGGAATAGTTTCCTTCAAAATTAGAAAAATTGAATTAATTTTATTTTGTAACAATTTTTAGCTTGCTGTGTAAATTTTCCCGTGGATTTGCACTGCTCTCTTTTTTATCATAATTTCTACACAATGATAATATAGGATTTATTTTTTTTCCTAGGGTAAGAGAAGCGCATGAATCTCACAACTACTCATTTGTAGCCCTATCCGTCTTCTACAATTTTATGTTCTAATGCAAGGTAACAAGGCACAATTGTGACAACAGACCGACAATTTGAGAGTGTTTTTACATTCTTATACGTTGTATGGACCCTGGTTCGTGTTTATTACGGAATGTGAGTTTGATAATACATATATTTAGGGTACAATTTTTTTAATTTCAGCATGTATATGGCGTTCGTACACGTCGATTTGTTTAATGGTGTATAAATCCTGTAAATCATCAATTCAGATTTTGTGGTTCGCGCAACAATGCTGGCATTTTAGGCATTGTTTCCAGTATCGCAGATTTATTTATAAAATCTAATCATAAATAAAAATTTAAAAACCTCAAAGAAACATAAGCCACACATAATAAAATTCTTTGCTGTCTAAATCATAAAATTCGTTCCTGCTGTCATCCAGGGTTTCCTATTTCACATTTCATTGAGCAAAAATAAAAGTACCGCTTAGTTTGTGCGATGAAGAACATTCAAACACCGTTAAAACTACATCGGGTTTTACGAAATATCTCCTAAATCTACATATAGTGTGTGGTATCAATTAATTCCCCAGTGTTTCCTAAGCAATTTACGCTTAATATGAAAGATATCTCGATTAAAAGAAAAAAATATTCCGTCCTTTACATGACTTTATAAATATAATCAGATAATCGGCAGTCTGAAAATTTTAATTCCAGTAATTAATGAAAACAAGTAATATGTAAATTTTTTTACCTATTCTTTCCCTTTGCACAGTGAATGCAGTTACACACAATTATGATAATTCGACTGTTTTCCCACATTTCTTATTCGCTAAAGACAGGCCGAGACCCGATCATCGATTTCAAGTCGTTTTACGCTTTATATTCCACATTTTCACGCATGTACACACACTAAATAATATTAGTTTAAGATCAATTCTGCTTAAATCTCGTGCTAGATTTTCGTATTTCCTTTGCTATTTTTGTCGGTTATTGATATATATATTAAACAACTGCAACAGGAATATTTTGGCTATAAATATGATCCAGATTCAGAGAAACTACATTTTAATTTCTTTTCCCCCTCTATTCCAGGCACTTTACACAAGACGTGGATACTTGTATCCTTTTTGTGCACACAGTTCTCATCTGTACACCGTGTATCTCTAGCTTGTAATAAACTGGAAGTGTGAGGAAGGAAATTTAATTAACCTAAGAAAAAAGGACACCAGACAATGCCTGTATAAAAATTAAAGTGAATGACATTCATAGTGAAAATAAATTCTTACTTCTCATAATCCAAAGCAGGTGTGTTTGTTTATGGACTGCGTGCATATGTGTTCTAACCTGACACCAATGCTGCCGGTAAGAAAGGAATATTTTCGAATATTTCTTCGTAATATCAAATTATTAATAAAATTTTTTGCAAAAAATTGATGAGTGATTATTAGGTCCATCTTTATTGTCTGTCTGTCCATCCGCAATCAACAATATATTTCGCCAGAGTTCGATTTTCTTGAAATATAATAGTTTTGGTCTTTTTGAAATCTTTCTTGAAAATTGGAGTCGTATTAAATTTGGACAATTTAGCTGTTACTGTACATGAATTCGTATCTATATTTATGATTAAATTACGCTTAATCTTGCAATTACCTGAAAATTCGAGACCCAAATTGAAGAGAAATTATAAAAAACCTATGAAATGCGTGTTGTTCATTGCGTTATAACGTAGAGCAGAATACGAACAGACTCTGAAAATGTATAACATTTATTTTTTCATAATTGATTAATACCTTCCGATTTCGGAAATAGTTTGAAGTAACAGCAACTGAGAAACTACGCAACGACCTTTATATTTGTAGGAGCAGTTTTACCAATTTGCACAGCTAAGATATTGAAAAGGATATTTAAAATTTTAAGAAATATATATATATTGCTTTTCGAAGCTGATACGAATATTTTTTGTGAACATTAAGTAAGTTATATAAAATTATCTTAATACCTGAGTAATAACGTTGAACAGCTTCAGCAAAACTGAAGTTCACCGGGAAATAATTCAGAATTTTCAAAACTTCAGGAAAGACGGAAAGTCAACAGAAAGATATAAAAGTAATGAATACCGAGAATGGAAACTCCACTGGGCATGGGGCGCAAAAATCTCCACTACATTTATTGTTCATTCAATTTCGTGGGGAAGTTTTTCGGTGATTGTCCTTGGTCATTCAGTCAAATTTAGCACTGAGGTTAAGCAAATTGTAAAGTTATATTTCTACTCCCTGTCTGGGCAAATATGGCTTGTTCTAATTTGAACCTTACCTATGCCATACAGAAGAGTGAGACGCAGTTTGTTGCCATATATTCTCTATAGGACCGACTTGGTGGTAATCGATGTGCTGACTGCAGATATTTCAGTCAGGACGGTTCTTCGGTAGTTAATGCCAGTTTTGGTTAGACAAGTTCGTATTGATCAGAAAGCTATGGACACAAATATATAACCATATTGTCCTCTGATGATGAACGCCTTTAGGTTAATATATACGAAATTTGCTTAATGAAGTGTTTAATTTAAGGTCAGTTAGTAAAGTGAGTTCTGTATTCATTCAACATCTATCTTATACGGATGATTCAACGTACCACCAAATGTTTTTTTTTTGATAAATTTTTTTCAGATATTTATATGAAGCACACTATTATGTTATGATGTAGTATGTATAATTTGGGTGTAAAGAAGTTGTAGTAATACTGGTCACCACGGTGTTTAAAGGACTTTTCTCTGTCGGGATCTGAAGGACAATTTTCTACAAGTAATAACTGAAAATGTTTAAGGCTACATTGTCTCCGTTCTACGATAAAGTTTATAACGTGTTGGATTGCATTGGATTTGAGGTATACTTTCACGCATTCCCTGCGATGGCACTAGATGTGGATCTGCCATTAAATTTAACATCCAGCAGATATCAACCCCCCAAAAAGAAACACAAGTAAGCAATGAATTCAAAGAATAGCCCGAAAACCAGAATGGACTAGTTGGAAAAGGAGAGGTACTTTTGCCCAATTAGAAGAACCGAACGAATTTCGCCCTAACCGTAGGTTAAGGAGACGTGCCCGTGAGATACGGTTCAAGGCCGTTCCTATGTGGAAATATCGCTTCTGGTATATGCTTTCCCTGTCACTCTTCCTCCGAAGTTCGTCGTACGACGATTGGCCGCATTTGGGGTGAAAGTTTTAGGGGTCATTGAATCTTCGAGATATCTTTGTGGATTTTCGAGGGTCTGGTATTAACTCGTTTTTTGTTTTTGAGACATCGTCTCACAGCACTTGGCCAGACAAGGGTGTCCTCCTTTGTCCTGGTTCCTTGACGTAGCTGTTTGGATTTTCCAGTATGGAAGTAAGTCAAAATTCAAATTTGGTTTGTTGATTTTAAATTACACCTTCGGGCATTTGTATTCCATACTCGGCTTCTGTTCAATTGGCGTTTGATCCGCTTCGTAGAGCTGACACAATGCGTCGAAGTGTAATATATAGGTTAATAAACACTTTGAAATATAGTTAATATATCTTTCTGCTCCAACAAATTTACGATTTCAACTGGTATTGTGTTAAGGCCTTGTTTTTGCCTGGCATGAAAAGAGAATTTAAATTTATGTCCTAGTCGAAGGACACGCACATTGAAATATGAAAATCCATTGTCTGTATAACGTAACATGGATGACTGGAAACTGTATTTTGGGTTCTAATGTAGTCGTGAATCCTGTGTATATTGATTACACCAGTACACCAGTATGCACTGCATTTTTTGAGTGGCCCGAAAACCATAATGGACCAGTTGGAAAAAGAAAAGAACTTTTGCACTTTTGGGAGAATCGAAACACGTTCTTCCACACCGTACGTTAGTAAACACAGATGAGGAACTTCGTCGAATTTAATAAAAATATTTGATTCATTTTCTGTATCGTCTGTAAGCACTAGGGTAAGGAAAAGCAAACAATGTGCGACATTTAAATCAATGAGAATTTATTTCATGTTCTGGCATATTACATTTCATACAGGGAATATATTCAGATGCCCAGAATATTTAAAATCACAGACGGTTACGTTCCATTTCCTTCGTCATTTTCTCTTCAGGATTCTTCGGTTGGCAGTTATCAAACCGCCATTCCACCAACTCGCTGATATCTATGTTTTTCTCTCTCAACTTTTGCTTCACTGTATTCACTGTCCCTTCGGCAGGGTGATAGCTTCGATACGCCACATAAAGAGGCTCTGTAAGCATATGAGTTGAGGTTGATTTGTAATAGATCAAACTATGATTAATGCGATGTTCTCAATATTATACAGTCTCCTCATTTCCCACCAACTTTCCGCCCTACAGTACATTTCCCTATATTACCTTCCTTTCTTATACACGTTCATCACAAATATGCACTCTTCCTACACATAAAGTTCTGTAACGCTAAGAACTGTTTAACATAGGCCTTAACGGAACACAAAATTATACATCGGAAAGCAGAAATTTTGAAGTTTCCCTAACTGGTTTGTGATCTAGATTATTTAATATGTCGAATCGGTTTGATGGAAATTATTTTGTTAAAAATATGTGCGTTAGTTGTAGGGGTTGCTCTTGGGGATTCTATGACGTTCTAGTCACGTGATGTAAGGAATCTTGGCGGCGGGGTCAAGGAACTTTGGATCGGTAGATATATCACATACAAAAACGTTGCCGGACGACGTTGTAACCGGAAGTAACGTGACGTAAACAAATATGCCGGTTGAACTAATTATCCCAGACTGTGTGGAGACTTATCCTAACTTTAACCTCTGATATGTAAACAAATGGCCGCAAATGTAAAGAGAGATGGCGGACGAATTTGTCACCAAGAGTCACGATAGTCGATAGCTCTACTGCCTAGTGAGTTAAAAGTGTCTCGAGTTGTTTGTTTGCCTGCTTGTTCTCGTGTACAGACGACCAGATTATCCTCTGGGCATCGGAATAAACATCTCGTATTATCGTCGTAATAATATAATATTGAACCTTTCATACAAATCCTCCTTTGCTCTTTGCCTGTTACTTATTGTATGTTAGCAAGAGAATAGAATTTAATCTGCTCTATCTTAAATTTCAATACAAGTAGAAATAATAGCCTAACAAATACACTGTGTTGGAAGTAAGAGAAATATCTTGCACATTCTGTGTTTAAACTATGTACGCATATTTGGAATTTCTATTTTAATTTACCAAATCAAATTTAACGCTCGCTCTACTCGAGCAAAAGTGGTTTTTGAAATTTCAAATTTATTACACTCAGAGTGTACGCCTCACCTTTCAGTATCGGAAGACATTACAACATAACCTAATACAATATAATCGCTTTAACAATGTACGCTTTTCACAATGTAGCGTTAAATTTTTTTAGCAGCCAGTAAACCTTCAAGTTTCGAGTGAGATGTAAATCATCGGTAGTTATTCATTTTAATTTGGGCAAGGTGCAAAATACAAATACTTTCAATACAGAAAACTATGACTTTGTCTTCGGGATCGATAAATCTAAAGAATGTTGAACTAGTTGGTACTTGTTAACAAAGGAATGGCGAGTAACAATTCGTTTTCGATAAACGAAAGTCAAATAAAATGTAAATATTAACAGGTCTTAAAAAAGAAACTAGTTTTGTAATATGTATTAAAAATTCCCTTTTTTCTAGGGACTAAACAGCTTTAAGTGTGATAATTTAGTAGCCTACGTTGTGCATGCTTATGTTGTTATTATTATATTTGTATTATTAATTGTAATATTAACTAGCCGACATTTTATAAATTTTTATAACTAGAAGAATGTGCCTTTGTTTCCATTATTACAATATATCTTGTAGAGGATCCCTTAAAAAATGAGATGCTTAAAGCAGCAGGATTTGAACGTAGAATTTTACCGCTACAGCCTAAACTTTTCAAATAAACAATATCGTATAAATTGTAAGTTATGTTTCAAAATAATAACTTTTAATATTAGTGCGTTGGCTGACTTAAATATTAAAATAAAAATACCGCTGCGGTAACCATATTGTAAAATGGCGGAAAGCGTCAATTCATAGATTTAAAGGTAGGTTAAATTAATTTTAAATAGCGTGTCGGCAGCCATATTCAAAACGGGAGACAGCGCCTATTCAAATATATAATATGCCCTGCATTCGTACAAGACCGTGCTCCACGAAAAGTGTAATGGTCAGCGAGTGTGGTTTTGTACAGCCATTCCTATTCCGAATACAGCTATACCAGGTAAGAGTGTCAGTTTCCATGGTCTAACCTGCTTACCCTAAGGGAAATACCTACTCTCACTTTCGGTTGTAGTAGTCTAGTCGGCTTCCGGAATCTACCTACAGACCTCACTGACGTCAGACGTAAAAGTTACACATAATGGATTTTCTAAACTTCGGTGATGATTCGCTCCTTCCTAAATCAAACACTGGACGCTTATGTGAAGACTTGAAGTGTTTGGTACGTTAGATTTTAAGTTCAAAACACAAAGTGATTATGGTTCGTGAATGATATTGTTACGACCATGAACAGTGATAAAGTGTTGTGTGTTTCAATTGGTTTCTACCGAAGTTATGTGGCCGGTAACCTAAAATCTGTGAAGGAAATTCATTTCTACTTGTCGCTTGAAATTTAAATTACGCAGATTATGTTGAAAAATGTATTGCCGATAAAAATTGCACTTTCAAATTGCTTACAGAACATTTTAAGTTGGTTACGAAACACCATTTTCAGTAAACGTTAGGTTGTGAAACAGTTAAAATATCGTTTGAAGCAAGACAATTTCCAAAACTACCATCCGAACTAACATTTGCAGAAAGTGTGTTGAAGAAATTAGAGTTGTCTTCTCTGTGTTACAGATTGATAGGTGTCGATAAGCATGTTAAATACGTAACAAATTTTGAAATAACGTCAAGACATGACTGTGTGTTTTAACTTTACACTTTTGATTTGGACTTACCTAAAAATCTGGCTGGCTGAATATTGCGTACGCGGTAATGTTTCACGTGTCTTAAAAGTCCTGTCCCTTCTACGTATTATGCTGTAAAAAGATACCTCATCGTTTGTTTGGAGAAGCTCAGTATCGATGTAATTTGTGCATAAAAGAAAAACGCGCAACTTTATATCCACAAAGTGTTAATAATATATATATTTCACTTACTACCTAGTAAAACTCTGCATGTAAAACAAATTGTTTCTTTCAAAATATAAGCGTTTATAATCACACCGCAAACAACATTCTATTTTTTTCAAACTACACTGTGCTGATTAATTAATGTAAGTGTACAAACAATAATAAAATTGATGATTGGCATTGTGAATATGTTTGTAAATTGAAAAATGTTTCTGAATTTATTTTCCTTTTTAAAATTTTCTTTGATAGGTTCCTTTAAAGATGAGATGTTTATAGGAACAGAATTCGAAACTACAATCGTTCAGTTAATAGTCCGAAATACGTGTATTACCGCTTCGGCCAACTCTTTTCAAATATGCAAAATCATAGAAAATTTACGTTGTGTTTTAAATTAGGGCTCAGGCCTTAATATTGAAAACAGTGGACCTGAATGTTAGGTTAATTTAAAACTAGCGCTCTTTTATCCTTATTTAAATGGCGGAAAGTTCCAATTTAAATTTATGTTATTAAGCCCAATTTTTATTAATACCGCAACAGTAGCTGCAATGAAAATGTCGGACTTTAAACGTATGCTAGCAGACATTCAAAATAGGAGCAGGCACCAAAGTGTCTAAACATACACGGCACCGTATCCTTTGGCATAAATAGGTCACAAGCAATATTTGCTTACATACTACTTCATTTGTTTACATCACGTGACTACAGTCACATTTGTTTACTTTCAAATGTTAAATTTGCGTTTAGGCATCACAATGCATAATTAGGAAATCCGCCATACTTCTTTACATATTACGTCATTAGTTTACACACGAACGGTTAAAGTCAGGTTAAGGCACCACATTGTCTAAGATGATTGGGTCATTCACCATATTTGTTTACATTACGTCACGGAAGAATTTACGTTCGTCGGCCATCTTTGTTTACATGTCACGTCATTTCCAGTACAGAGGACATTGACCCCGCCTCCATGTTTGTTTAGAACGCGTGAGTGTGATGTCGCAGGGTGCCGAATTGCATCCCTTATTACTTCCGTTTATACAATGTGTGTGCACATTTAATGTTCAAATTAAGTCAACACGAGGATTTGCTGTAATAAACACTAAAAAAGGCAGGCAATGTACTCATAAATGTGACATTGTGGTGCGTGTGTGTAACCGCTTTTGACATGAAGAAAACAATTTTGTACATTCTTCTAAGTAAATAATCAACATAATAGAGGAATTATTGGTTTATAAGAAGATTATTATGTGCCTTAACATGTTTCAAGCACTATGTGCTCATTATCTCGTAGGTCACAAATCTATTATAGCGCTGTATAATAAATTTTTACCTCCTGATTATGAGCACATAGTTCTCGAAATATATAGAATCATATAATAAGTTTATTACAAACAATGTTTGTGCATTAGGTTGTATAATTACTAATATTATACTGAGACGCAAGATCAGCAAAACATAAAAATTTGTGTAGATTTTAATTATTTTTCTCTAGCAGTATCTAACCATCATTCAAAGCACACGCGCTCTATTATATTATCATGTGATCCGTGTCTGGCTCTGTAATATTTTCCACATTATACCATAAATGACACAATTTTCAGAGAGGAAGTTATGGGACATAAAATGATGATTTGATTTTGTCTACAAATTTTCTCAAAACGTTTCTTTTGTTAAACCCAATTCGGATGATTACCTACATGAAGTTTATATAAATTATATACTATTATTTTCAGATTTAGAACTGAACGAATTTTATTCTACAATTTTTTTAAAATTTCTAAAATTACTTTTTTCTTTGATACGGGAATCTAGTGCGACTCGATGTATTCGATACGGACTGATGGATGAACCGAAAGCCATTCGGAAACTAATAATTACTTTTCTGAAATTTGCGCAAGCGCCTGATAAATTTCACTTTCTTATATATTTTCAACATCCACAAGGCATGAACCTACCTTCGTTTCTGTAGGAGGAGTCGAGGCTGAGAATGGCGTATAGTTCGTAGTCAACTGCTATGACGTGGCATTGACCAGACCATATTGCTACAAAAGTAAATTAATTGAATGACAATCTTGAGAGGAGATCGTTAGAATTTCATTATTGTTATTACTTTGTGAAGGGAAGGGAGAGATTTCACATTATTTACAGACAATTTTTCAAAATCCCCATTAATATGCAGTGAAAAAAACTATAAAACCGAAATGTAGGTTTTTGGCTAATATTTATATATTAGATAAAATATGGCTGCATGATTTTGAAGAAGTGGAAAACTGATAGAGTTTAGTGAGTGTCAGTCTACAATTGAAAATCTAACACCCAGGACGGATATTGGCGCAGTTTCGTATGTATTAATTTGTTTGATAAATTACATCAGTGCAGGCACAAAATAAGTTATATTGAGCACGCGGTAAAACAGAAAAATAAATACATCCAAATACGTTGAATTTGTAAGAATGCATAGAAATTACGAAGGAATAATTATCTAAGGGACTAGATTGTTTAATATTCTTTACCACATCAATCGCATTCACAAAGTCACCCTATTTCTTAAACCTGTTTAAGCTTATTCTGCAGTCAGATCTCTTGTTCCATAAATCTCCTTACATAGGCTGGTTACTCACATAAAATTCTTTGGTGTCCCCAGCCATGCCCTTTTTTGTTTTAAACACTCCCTATATTCCATTTCTTATTTTTTTCAAAATTTGAATATAATTTTTAGCGACGTCAAAGTTGCGCTGACTTCAAATTTTTCAGAGGTTGAACATAATATATCTTCAACAATATCTGGGTTCTGTTTAACGTATAATAAAAGGAAAAGTCTGCGAACTAGAATATATTTATTGAGAAAATTAAACAACCTTTTTTCTTGTACAAGTGAAGCTTTCATAATATCTCAAGTACCTCACAATTTCGACGCTTATATAAAATGATATGTGATCATAAATTTTTTCATTGACTACGTGTTAACGTGATATTGTTTGTCATGAATTCTACAATGTACTTACACACTTCATGAAGGACTTCGAAATATCCATTACGGTTCCAGTTTGTTGCATTACCTCTCGATTGGACGTGGCGTTGTTTACTGTAGAAGAGAAGATTTTGAGAATTAGCCAAATATTGTGAAATAATATTATTTACCTATTGTTTTGAAGATGTAAGCCACTTTGATTTTACCATCCTGGAAGACATAGCATAAAGATTTTTGATATTTAAATGGGTCTCATTTTTCCGACAAATTTGGGGAAGTTTTAATCAGATTAATTTCAGCCACGGAAACAATATTAGCACGGTGAAAAATAAAGTTAAATTTCGACTTTTTTATATTTAGATTTTCAGCTTAAATACACTTTTAGGATTGCCCTGCGATCTGTGAAATTTGATATAATCTAAACTGGAATTCAACACTTAGGTAAACAAATTCTTCCTGAAATACCCTCGGGTACAATTTCAGATTATTTCCTGAAATTAAATTATATATAGAAATTTGTGTTAAAGTGGGACTTAGTAAATATTTTAGTTCAATTTCAAGTAATTTATTTCTTCCATGTCTCGAAGATAAATTCGGTAAATTCGTTACCGCATCCTCCGCGAATACTATAACTCGAGAGGCTCCAGAGCCGAAAAATATTAAGGGTGGAAACCAGGAAATAATATGGAAATAAATTACACTCAAACAACGGAATAAAGGCACATTATTCTTCGCCCATACGAATATATGTACACAAAATATATCTTTCAAGTTATCTCGAATTCCAGCTGCAAATTGCAGTGAATTATCAGTGGATAATGTGAACCCACCTGTAATCATATACGTCGACGGTGACGAAACTAATGTTTCCCGAAGGACTAGCTAATGTGACTACAGGACAACCAAGTTGGTTTTCATATTCATTGTCTTTGTGCAACAAGAAATACCAAGGTCGAGGACCTGAAATCTGAGAAAACGAAATTATTGGCACACGGTGACGGGAAATTTGATTAATTTTATTTATTTTTTACTGCATGCAGATTTGTCAATTCCGGTTTTATGAACTGGACAACCTGTTAACTTGAGCAGAAGGTAATGTAGTCTTGTTTCGATTATCGATCAAATTAGAAGAAGAGACAACATGAAAGCATAAATTAACTTCCGAATGCCTTCAAGTAATTTAGTTGCTGTTGAAAACTAATAAAATTTAAATACTCTGAGTTAGTTTTGTGGACTTTTATGCAGCAAGAAAACACGTGAGCTTTATTTTATTTCCATATGTGTCTTGTAAACTTCTGACGTATCTTTTACTTTATTTCAAATATCCTGTTTTTTCGAAAAAAATAAACCGAGGGGTTCCTTTTGAATTTTAAAATGTTTGTTGCGACATTTCTTACTTTAAGAACAACTGACGAGATATTTTAATAAATGCAAGTATGAGGTTTAAAAAATAACTTACATGGTTTCGGATTTCAAAGGAAAATTACATTTGTTTAAAGGTTTTTAAAATACTAAAATATTAATTTTAATAAACGTTCAGCGAGAGCATTCGAGATATTCTAATCAGAAACACAAACAAGAAGGAACAAATTTTTTTTTTGTAAATTTGTGACCACCACTAAAATAGTTTCATTTTTCTCTAGACTCTTTTCCTATTCCATACATGAAACTACTTACTTATAATTTAATCAGAATACGAGAGCAATTTTACATATAATTACCAAATAATTATCCTCAAATCTTTCAGTTTCATTCAGTTTTATATGTTTTATTGACAGTTAGTTAATGGAAACAGGAATGAAATATAATCACAATCAAAAAATTTATAAGCTGCTTGATTCAGGATTCGTGCTAATCACCTAAACCTACCTTATTCCAATCAAAGTTGTTCTCGTCGTTGTCGCCCGACACCAGCGTTAACTTGGCAATTAGACCAACAAATATAACCAGCAGCATGTTGGATTTCATCTATCTAATACATGAAAAGAAACGAAAAATGAATTTTCTTTGCCCCCATTTTTTTACACATCGAACACGGTGACACACAGATATGACACATCGGCTGATCTCCCAACTTGTTTATTTGATAAAGACAGAGAGATGTCTGGACATCGTTTTCAAGAATGTAGATATATCTCCCTCCTTCTTTTGCCAAATTTAATATCCAAACTTCTGTGCGGAGTGTAGTTTTGAAGCATTTGCTCAGACAATGTTTTATAATGGATTAAGTTCTAAATTTTCTTAAAATTCTTATTTCTATTTCCTTTCTATATCATAACATTCGTACCTACGTGTATACATTCTTGTAAACTGTTGCAGATATTAAGCAAACTGCAGGAAAACTCCTCTGATTCGGTAGAAATGTGTGTCTGCATTGGTCAAGGTGCACGCTACCCTGTGTAATTTCACTGTTACGTGTGTTCACACATCGTGTGGATATCTGGATTTATTTTATGCGCCCTGTGCTTATTAGGATACTGTGCGTTGTGTAGCTTATAATAAATTGCCAATATCAAAAAATAATTGTATTGGAATAATAAAAATTTTAACAGGAAAAGGCCATATTGAGTTTCAGAATGATTGACTTTTAGCCCTCGTATTTGAAATCGGGGCTTTCCGAACACAAAGCTGTGTTTACCTGACGGATATTAATGCGATATCGGCTCCACTGATTCTATGAAAGGCAGGAAATTCGCAGGTCTTCTATAGATGTACAGCGCGTTTGTAATGGCTAAACAAAATTGCTAAATTCATTAAAGAATATCCTTCGCCTCTCTGTCCATCCGTACTGAAATCTTACACAGATATGTTTGGTTAGTTTTCGAAAAACTCTCTATAAATTACACGTTTCATTAGAATCTAACAATGGATCAGAAAAGTTACTATTACCATCCTTATGCCTGTCAGGTCTTCCTTCCGTCTGTCAGCGAGAAAAACTCTTCCGCTAATTGATGTGATTTATAAAAGGTTTTTTTGATGTAGTTTTCGAACCTTTGTCGAGATAAGTTTGCAATTATTTAAATCAAACAAAAATAAAAAATAATTTACCTTTAAACCGATGTACATTTTTGAAAGAATGTCAGGAAACGTTTTAAATAGAAACATTTATAAAGAATTTTTATATCCTTCCAAAAGGCATATTTTATTCTCTTAAGCCTTATTCTTCGTCTGGGTTACGTAATGAAATATTATGGAAATTTTTGTAGCTCTAGATATGGCATAGACTACATTAGACACTTAATGCCTCACATACATTTACCCTAGCGTGTAATTAATTCTAAAACTTACAATAAAAACACAAACCTTTATGCTTTTTTTACAGAAGAATTGTAACTTGAGCTGTACTCACTGTTACGATAACCGTAATTTAACTATCCCTTTGGGATTTAGGGGTTTTTTTTGCCAAGTGCTTAGTATGTTTAATATTACGTCTTTCAACCAGGTGCTGAATATATGTCATTGTGTGGTTTGTTGAAGGATATTTTTATATTTATATATAGATTTGTTTTTCGTATGTATTATTAGTTTTTCATTAATGAAATATGCGAGGACACAAGATTTTTGTCTTTTGGATATGAAAATAAGTTAAATATACAATATTGCATGCTATAACTCAGAAGTTCATTTACTAACATATAAAATATTCAATTGATAATTTACTCTGAATGATTCTCTTCAATATACTGTAAAATTATTCGTCTCTCTCTTATTTTATTTTCCATTTCCAAACGCTCATTTTAAACTATTTTATGCCACTCTCAAATAATTCTTGCATTAATAGTCAGCAATGTTTGTGAAGAATACGATAACATACAATTCATAGTTTTGTGTATTACGTTCTCTTAAATATAAAATAATATTTTCCTTGTGTGTCCCCATTATTTTCCTTCTCAAACTCTACAACTTTTTATTATAATTTATCTTTGCCAAGTATTACTTGCAGGCTCTTCATCGTCTACCTTAACAAACATAACCAACAATTTTCTCTCACTCACCATCATCACCCTTTCTGCTGTTTCAAAAATACATATTCAGCTATAAAATTTGCAACAAGTCTGTACAATTTTACTTTTTCTCTATTTCATAAGACACAAGATATTTGATTCATACGAATTTCATTCAAAGTAGTCGAAAATATATCTGACCCGTTTTATCTCATAAATCATTTCGATATTTCGACATAGTTTCACTCGATAATGTTAGTACTTCAGCACGGAAGCAATGACAGAATATTATGTGACAACGTCGAAACCGCTGGCTGTGCGGACTGTAGCGGTTTCTTTCTTGGTATCGCGTTTTCGGAATCCGATAAAAGCATGGATAATGGATTTCGAGTTGTTGTTTGATGTGTAGATAGGGGCACTTGATTCGAAATTTTTAATCGTTAGAAGAGTTTGTGTGTGTATTTGATATAAGAACCTCAACAAATAATCGCCAATTCTTCATTTTGGCTGCAACAGCACATGTAGAAAATAACATAATATTTGCTTACAAACACTCGAAATGCAGTGGGCGTCTTCTTCCTGCTCCTACACAGTTGCTGGTATTTCAGACCTATGTGCCTTAAATAGTGCACATTTCACCATAAGAACCACGCGTCTAAGGTCATCATATCTTCAGGGTAATACTTGACTTGCGTTTTATTACTTTGTTTGTGTCGTTATCTATTGAAGGGAAAAGTGACCGTAGATAAGCTGACGCTTCTTGACATTCTACTCTTTCCAGGCCAAACACTGACTTTGCGAATATTTGATCGTAAATTTAGACATTGTTAAAAAAAATTTGTCTCGTAAAAAAATTTCTGAATGGTAGCGTAAATATGTCTGTATATTTGAATATTTTCCGTTGAAATGATCAGGACTTCATGATTACTTGTGATGAAGATGTTTTTTCCTTTGGGCTAATAGAAGCGGCTAAATTCCGGCATTACTCGTTGGTTGCCCTAATGATCGTCTCTAAATATATGTCTTAAAAAAATTCACAAGGACAGAAGTGTGACAACAGCCTCTTGTTAAGGTCATGCTTTTCCATTCTGAAAATTTGAATGAAATTTGGCTCGTGTTTATCACGAAATGTGAGTTGGAAAATTCGGATAATATGGTGACACATTCTATTGAATGGTGGCTTGTATCAGGCGTTCGTACACATCGATCAGTGAAAACGTGTCTAAATCATCTAACTCCTCATATTTTATGCTATGATTCTCCCAAAACTGATGGTATTCCAACAATTGCTTAGAGTTTCGCGGCCTTTTAGAAAATATGAACATTCGAAAGATGAACAAAATCTACAAAAGTTTATATACCACTTCGGTTTCTTAATAAATAGCGACGCTGTAAAAATGTTATAATTAGTATATATTATCGTCCATTATTTGCAAATTCATCTTTTATTTGCAACAAAAATACCTCCTTGTCTGTACAATGTGTATAAACTGACCACGGTTTAAACTCATAGTTTTATACGAAACCTCGTCTAAAACATTTTCGATTGTGTGTGGCACAAATTAAATTCTCACCTTTTACCGCGAAATTGTAAGCAGAAGTTACAAAGTCTCGACTGAAGGACACAAAAGAGACATTCTTTGTTTGTGAAATTATAATTATATCCAGATAAACAGCAGCATGTGGTTATTAAATCCTGCAATTCATGGAAACAATTAATATAGGAATCCTGTTTCAACATTAATTCCCTATGCCCATTAAACACCGCGCAATCACAAACAAAACACATCAGCTCTTCTGCCACGCGTCTTATTCGCTAAGACAAACAAAGACCTGTTCTTCCTCTTCAGTCACTCTTCGTATTTTATGTGCCAAATATCAATGTTCTTAAGCAGGTAATATTTTATACTAAGATAAGTCAAATTCTTTTTAACCTGTTGGTTCGTTTTTTATTTAACGTCCTATCGATCCCTATTATTTGCTTTCTGTTAGTGATACAGTCATTATGCAGACTACAAGGAGATATGTTTTGTGGTTTGGGAGGAAATGTGAGTCAGCATCAGACAAGCTACATACTTCTCTGTATGTGTTAACTGTAACACTTTCTTCACACCACAAATCGATATGTGTGTTCACTTTATGCACTCTTTACTCGTCAGTACACCGTGCGTTGTGTAGCTTGCAATAAAATGGACGTGTTGG